>OBRN01000085.1_pt1 | contig 28875 bp, 18 predicted proteins | sample 1475621 | NCBI WGS metagenome assembly OBRN01 (sample SAMEA3360684, study PRJEB22359) | human gut metagenome | biome: ENVO:urban biome; feature: ENVO:human-associated habitat; material: ENVO:feces | place: Bangladesh | collected 2011 | reverse complement strand
TGCAGCAGGTGCTCCACGACCATCTCAACGTAAGGAAACTCTTCATCGGCTACGATCATCGCTTTGGTCACAACCGTGCAGAGACTTTTGAGGATTACGTGCGCTACGGCAAGGAGATGGGCATTGAGGTAATCAGGAACGAGGCCTTCCAGATAGATGGCATCAACATCTCTTCTTCCGTAATCCGCTCTTTGCTGAAAGAGGGAGAAGTGGAGATGGCTGCCCAGTGCCTCGGTTTCCCTTATACCATCATCGGAAAGGTGGTGAACGGATTCCACGAAGGCAGAAAGCTCGGTTTCCCTACAGCCAATCTCGACATCTCGCACTTCGGACAGATGATTCCTGCCCCTGGCGTCTATGCCGTAAAGGTAAGGCTGGAGAACTCGGTGGTATGGAAACGGGGAATGATGAATGTGGGCAACCGTCCGACCTTCAATGGCAAACAGATAACGCTGGAGACGCATATCTTCAATTTCGATGGCGACATCTACGACCAGCTCCTGCTTGTAGGCTTCATGAAGCGGATAAGGGGCGAACGGAAGTTTGACGGTCCCGAGGAGTTGGCGGCGCAACTGAAGGTGGATGAGCAGACCGTGCTGGATCTCTTCGAAAAGGAAGCGGAATGATAGCAGGAATGCTATTAACTATAAAACAGTTAATTATAAACTATAAAAGCAATGGCAAAGATTAATTTAAAGAGAGGTTTGACGGATGTAGTCCTCTACCTTATTATATTTATAGTAGTACAGATTATCATGATGTATGCCGGTGCAGGAATCTGGGCAGGCATCAAGGGTGAAGGTTATCAGGCAACGCTTCAGGCAGTAAGTACGGGAGGTAACGCCATTCTTACGGCACTTGTTTCGGTGTTCAGCAGTATCATCACCCTCATCATCTTCCTGAAGACGAAGTGGACGCCGCTTACCCGCAGTTATCTGCTTTCCAAGCCTTGGGGCACGCTTCTCTGGGTGGCATTGTTCTCCCTGGGAACCATCATCCCCCTGTCGTTCCTCTATGAGCAGCTGGGCATCGAGATGGATGAGAATACCCAGCAGATATTCACCTCGCTGATGAAGGAGCCTTGGGGCTATGTAGCAGTCGGCATCCTGGCACCTCTTGCCGAAGAGGTCGTGTTCCGTGGAGCCATCCTTCGCACCCTGCTGGGCATCATGAGCAAGAAGAACCATTGGGTAGCCATCATCATCTCTGCAGCGTTGTTTGGTTTGGCTCATTTCAACGAGGCACAGTTTATCAATGCCCTTCTGATGGGCTTGCTTCTGGGATGGATGTATTATCGCACCGGCAGTCTTGTTCCGGGCATCCTGCTCCACTGGATAAATAATACGATGGCGTATGTACTTACCAACATCATGCCGCAGAGCGACGGCAAGCTCATCGACCTTTTCCATGGCGATGAGAAGACTGTATATTACGCCGTAGGCTTCTCACTCTGCATCATGATTCCAAGTTTCATACAGATGATTATCAGATTAAAGAAAGCAAAGGCATAACACAATAAAGGCTGCTCCTTCATCACTGAGGGGGCAGCCGTTTTCTTTATATATATCAACGTAGATTGTAAGTAGAATTATTTGCTGAATGTAATGTTATCCACATGGTCGTTTACGTAGATATTCGCCATATCTGCAGTCTTGTACCATTTTGGCTTTCCCGGCATGTCATCCGAAATCACCTTGCCGTTGATGGTGAAGTTCTCGAAACGGATGTTCTTCACCTTGCGGCTCTCGTCGTAACCGGCGATGATGCCCATGTTGGGAGCTTCTCCGGTATAGGCGATGTTGCGGAGGGTGATGTCCTCGATGCCACGGCCTGGGGCAGAACAGTACTTCTTGTTGAAGCATACGCGCATGTTGAAGAGCATACCCTTGCGGATATTGTCGATGCGGAAGTTCTGGAAGGTAACGCCCTTTACCAGGATGTTGTCGCCATTGTTGATGCCGATGCAGCCCTGATAGTCTATCTGATATTCTGCGTGCTCCAGGATGTCGATGTTATCATAGAGCACGTTGGTGATGTCCTCGTTCTCTGGAGTCTCGCTGTGCAAGCCTATCATGATAGGATGAGCCACGTCTGCCCACATCACGAAGTCCTTGATGATAATGTTCTTGCAACCGCCATGATAGTTTTTGCGGGTACAGTAGATGGTGGAACAGTCGTCGCTGGTACGGGCAAAGAGATGCTCCTGATAGATGTTGTTGCTGGCAAAGATATTGAAGCCGTCGCCCCAGCCATACCAGCTCATCACCTTGGCATTCTTCACGGTTACGGAATCGCTGCCGCCGATAGGCAACTGGGTGGTGAGAGGACCGTCGATATAGACGTTCTTGCTGTATCTCACCATGATACCTTCGTGGCGTCCTGGCATTACAATGCCGTGACCGAGAATCTTGACATCTCTTGAGCCGTAGGTGGATAGCCAACCCTTGATGACGGCTCCGTTATCTATGAAAACAGTCTTGCCCGATGCGATGTGAATAGAATCGCCCTTGAAATCGTGAACGCCCGGGCCGAAATACATCAGGTCTTTCTTCTTCTTTACTTTTGGTTTTTCTAAAATGTTGTCTGCGAAGATTTGGAGATTCTGGTAGATGTTGCCGTTGATTTCTACGGAGAGGTAGCGAGGGCGGTCGAGAGAGAATGTCAACGTGTTGCCCTCTTGCTTAGCCTCTATTCCGTAGGAAATCGGACGGATCTTATAACTTTTGATATCCTGAGCAATGCTCTTTACCTGTATTTCAATTTTACCTTCGAATTCAAACTTAGCTACGGATGTGACCTCTACATTGTGCTTGGCATCAGCCACCCTATCCACCTTGAAGGCGTAGGTATCGATGTCTTTCCATTCGCCGTTTGCGATGCGGGCTTTTACCTCGAAGTCTTTCTTGAGTTCGATGCCGGCAGGTGCTTTGGCTGTCACCAGTCTATCCTTGGCAACAGAAGTGAGGGATGCAAGTCCCAAGGCGAGTATCATGAATGTTCTATTCAATAGAAACATACTTTTTATAAGAGATATTCTTTTCATAAAAGCTATATTTTATAATGAATCATTTATTTTATATATCTGTTACGCATAACTTGGAAGATATACTTATGAGAAAACGGAAAAAACTGATTTTTCTTTTCTTTTTCTTGGCTTAGTTGTTAAAAACTTGTATCTTTGCATCGCTTTTACCATCATAAGGCAGAACAACCTATACCGTTTAATGACAAACGATACAAATGATACGAATGATAAATGATGGAATAACAAACAAAACGAATAACAGGATGAAAGCATTGCGTCTATACATTATATTCATAGTACTTTTCGTTGGCCATCTCCTGGCTAGCGCCCAGTCTTCTTTTCGCCTCATCAATACGAGCCAAGGATTGCCGGATGATGAGGTGAAGGCCCTCTTTTGGACTTCTGATGGCAGATTGGGCGTGCGAACATCTTCCAGTCTTTCTTTTTTCGATGGCTGCACCTTCCATTCGGTTTCTCCGATGGGCGATGAGGCTTATGCTGCCGATTATGTATCGGCGCTATCCACGGCGTATGTGGATGCCAGGCAGCGGGTATGGATCAAGGAACTGGGAAAGTTTCTCGTGTTCGATTTGACGAAGGATGCCTACGTACGGGATGTCAAGGGGCTGCTGGCTTCGATGGGCATCAGGGAGAGAGTTCGTGATTTCTTCATCGATTCGGCGAAGAATCTTTGGTTTGTCACTGCATCGGGAAAGATGCTGATGGTGAAAGCGTCTGAATTGGGAGAAGCTGAAACTCCATGCCGGCAGATAAAGATAAGAACCAAAGGATTGCGTGATGTCTGCAACTTTAAGGGAAACCACTGGTTCCTTTATTCTGATGGTTGGGTGAAGGGGATGAATGCCTCCATGACCAAGACGATTTCTGCCGAGCAGGTTTGGCAGGGAGAGGTGCCTGCTCGCGATTTCATGCAGTTTGCACAGAACAAGCATCAGCTTTGGCTGATGTGGAACCACGGCGTGGCTTCCTATCAGCCTTCGGCTTCAGCCAATCATCAACCTTCTTTATCAGCCAATCATCAATCTTCTGTATCAGTTACCCATCATTGGCAGCATCGGTATGAGAATGAGGCGGCAGCGTTGGTTGCGCTCAGCATCGCAGAAGATGGAACGGCGTATGCCAGCATCCGACAGGCGGGTCTTCTGACCATCGCTCCCAATGGCAAAACCTCTCTTCTTTCTGAAATTCATACCTTGAATGGAGAGACCTTGATAGATGATATCCAGGGCATCGCCTGTAGTAGAGGTAATCTGCTGCTCGGATTATGGAGCAAGGGACTCTGTCTCTATCATCCCAACATGCAGCAGTTTGCCTATTTCCCTTTTGTAGCCATGGGTCTGAAGATGAACGGCTATCGCATCAACGATTTGCCGAATGGCTTGCCGTTGCTATCTTCTGATAAAGGCTTGTTTGCCTTGGATGCCCTGAATCATCAGGCTTCTCCTATCTCTATGGGTGGTTCCGATATTATCAGAAGCATGATGGATAGCAAGGGAAGAATCTGGGCAGGAAGTTTCCGCCAGGGATTGTTCCTGCGGGAGAACGGGACCATTCATCACTTCATGCAGGGTGGCATTCCTGCCAGAGACATTAACTACGACATCGTGCGTGGATTTCTGGAAGACAGCCAGCATCGCATCTGGGTGAATTATCATGGAGGCATCGGATGCTTTGATGAACAGAACAGGCGAATCGTGCCTTTGAAAAACAAGGCGCTGGAGAAATATAAGGTGGTCAACGACTTTAAGGAGGATAGCCGGCATCGCATCTGGGTGGCAGCCACTCAAGGCTTGTTCGTGTATTCGCCAACTACCCGGCGTGCCCTTTTCCCAAAGGATTTGGTAGATGATGAGGCTACGCAGATGAAGCTGAATGGATCTTGCAAGGCTTTGCTCATCGATCATCAGGACTGGGTATGGGTAGGTACGCTCAACGGGCTTTTCGTCATCAATCCCAAGGATAAGTCCTCTCGCTTCTTCGGAAAGGCGGAGGGAATGCCTAACGAGATGATTAATGGAATGATAGAAGACCGATATGGCAATGTATGGGTTACAACGCCAAATGGTCTTTGCCGGTTCCAGCGCCTGCAGGATGGCGAACTGAAGCTGATGGTATTCGATAGTCAGAACAAATTGGGAAAGAGTAATTTCGGCTGGATGACTATGGGGCATCTGGCAGGGGGTAACCTGTTCTTCGGTACGCAGGATGGATACTACATCGTGAATCCTGCCGATGTGAGGGAGATGAAATACACGGGTCATCCTATCTTTACTTCTCTCTGGGTGAACAATCAGGAGGTATCACCGGGCAAGGAGGTAGATGGCAGAACCATTCTGACTTCTACTTTATCCGCCACCGGTCAGCTGATATTGAAGCATCAAGAGAACTTCATCACCATCCTCTTCTCGGGTCTGAATTTCGACATGCCTACTCACACCTATTATAAATATAGGCTCAAGGGATTGAGCGACAGATGGGTGGAAATCAATCCGCAGGATGGAGTGGGCAGGGCAAGCTTTACCGACCTGGCTCCGGGCAGTTATGAACTGGAGGTTTATTCTGCCGGTTTCGACAAGGTGTGGAGCAAGCAGCCTGCCACGCTGCTGATAGAGGTACAGCCTCCTTTGTGGGCTACCTGGTGGGCAAAGCTTATCTATTTCTTACTCTTTGTAGCCATTCTGGTATGGGGATTCCGCTGGAAGATGGAGCAGAACCGCAGGCGTATGGAAGATGAAAAATACAAGGAGCTGGAGGAAATGAAATACCGCTTCTTCACCAATATCAGTCATGAATTCCGCACCTTGCTTACGCTTATCATCACGCCTATAGGAAGTATCCTGAAGCGTACCGAAGATGGCGAGACCCGTGCCCAGCTTAACGATGTGAGCAGGAATGCAGGCGACTTGCTGCAACTGGTGAACCAGCTTCTCGATTTCCGGAAGATGGAGATGAACGGCGAACGCCTGAACCTGCATAGTGGAAGTCTGAACGAGTTTGTGCAATATACCACGATGAAGTTTATGCCACTTGCCGAGCAGAAGAATATCCGTCTGGATTTCTACGACAAGACCGAAGGCTTGTTTATGTATTTCGACAAGGATAAGTTGGGCAAGATATTGACCAATCTGCTCTCCAATGCCTTGAAGTTTACGAAGACAGGTGGAATGGTAAGTGTCTGTCTGGAGAAGTGTATCCTGGATAGCAGAAGATATGCCCATATCGTAGTAGAGGATACGGGCTGTGGCATTTCGAAGGAAGACCAGGCGCATGTCTTCGAGCGTTTCTATCGCACGGAGCAGGAGCCTAGTTTGCACCAGGTGGGTTCGGGCATCGGATTGAATATGGTGTATGAATACATCAAGCTGCACGAAGGAAAGATTTCGCTGGAGAGTGAAGAGGGCAAGGGCTCAAGGTTTATCGTGGATATCCCTGCCGACCTGAAGCGGGAAGTGCAGCAGGAGGCCTCTGAGGAGAACCGCATGGCTGCACCGGTGATGGCTGATGTTGTGGATGGTGCCGTAGGTGTGCAAACATCCAGGAAGATAGAGAAGACCGTGCTGGTTGTTGAGGATAATGAAGACTTCTGCCATTTCCTCTCTCAAGAGCTGAGCCGTATATATAATAAGGTGATGACGGCAAAGGACGGAATAGAAGGGGCCATGATGGCTGAGGCAGAGAACCCAGACATCATAGTAAGTGATGTGATGATGCCAAGAATGAGCGGTACGGATATGTGTCGCCGCATCAAGGAGAACATCGATACCTCGCATATCCCTATCATCCTGCTCACGGCATGGAGCACAGACGAAGGTCGGACTGCTGGCTATAAGGCGGGAGCCGATGCCTATATCGCCAAGCCTTTCGACATGGAGGTGCTCCTGGCGCGCATCAGCAATCTGCTGGAAAAGCAGGAGAAGCGCCAGCGAGACTTCTCTCACAGCATCTCGCTTGACCCGAAGACAGTGACCGATTCTTCGCCTGACGAGAAGTTCCTGAAGGAGATTATCGCCTGCATCGAGAAGAACATCGATAACTCGGAATACACCATCGATTCCTTGGCCGCCGATGTGGTAATGTCGAGAATGAGTCTCTATAGAAAGATGAAATCCCTGACGGGACAGACACCTGCTGATTTCATCCGAATGGTGAGATTGAAGACGGCAGCAAAGCTCCTGAAAGAGGAGAAATGCAATGTCTCGGAAGCTTGTTATCGCACAGGTTTTGCTTCTCCGCAGAACTTCGCCAAGCATTTCAAGGAGATGTTTGGCGTATTGCCATCGCAGTATTCTTAAGAAAAGAGGCGTTGTAAGTATTTGATAATCAGCTGTAGCGTAAATTTGGTACGTTTCACATATATCGTTGGTACGTTTGATACATCTGCTTTTAATGGTTTGTATTACCTTTGCAGCAGAAATCAAACAACTATCAAACGATTATGGAACAGTCAACTCATAACCTGGCGCAAATTATCGCCGCCTTTTATACCATTCATCAGAATGAACTCGTCAACTTCGCCACTTCCCGCTTGGGTAATCGCGAGGAGGCAGAAGATCTTGTACAGGATGCTTTCTTCAAGATGATGACCTTTGAAGGTATCATCAACGAGGCAACTATCAAGTCGTTTGCCTTTACCATCACAGCCAATAAGATCAAGGATCATCTCCGCCGTCGCATCTTCCGTCATAAGATGGAGGAGAATGCCAAGTATGAGATGGAACTCCAGCACTCTCATGTAGAGCGCATGACAGAGTATCATGATACCCTGCGCATGGTGAATGACAGTATGGCAAGATTGTCTCCAGCTTGTGCCAAGGTATATCGCATGAGTCTCATTGAGGATATGACAGCTGGCGACATTGCTCAGGAGATGAATGTCTCCAAGCGCACCGTGGAGTCTCAGCTCTTCACCTCTCGCAAGCAGGTGAGGGCCATGCTGAGCATGGCGATGTAATGTATAATTCAAATTTAACCCACTTTTTAAAGTGGAGTCAACATTTAAACTTAAAAAACAATGAGAAAATTATCTTTCATTTTTCTGATGTTGGTTGCATTTGTCTTTACTGTCAGTGCCCAACGCACATTCAAGCATCCGGGTAGTATCCTGGCAGCTTCAGACTTGGAAAGAATCAAGACTCATGTCAAAGCCGGTGACGAGCCTTGGGCTTCGCTTTGGAAAGAGATGCAAGCCGATAATATCGCCAAGCCTACTTATACCCCCTATGCCCGTGCAGAGATAGGCGGAAGTAATGGACAGCGCCAGCGTGCGGCGCAAGACGCTTATGCTGCCATGCTTAATGCCATAGAGTGGCATGTAACAGGCAATGAGGCTTATGCCAAGTGTGCTGCAAATATCTTGTCGGCATGGGCTACCACTTTGGAGACCGCCACAGCTGAACTCTATCAGTATCCATCTCGTGCCCTGATACTTGCTGCTGAGTTGCTCCGCAATACGGATGGTAGTTTTTATCAGGGATGGAAGGCTAAGAACCGTGACCTTTTCCTTTCTAAGGTGCGTACTGTTCTTTATCCCGCATGCCGCCAGTTCTGCACTTACCAAAATACCCATCCTTCCTGGTACACTCCAGCAGCCTTGGCAGTTATTGCTGCTGGTGTATTGCTCGATGATGAGAAGATTTATCAGGAAGGTTATCAGTTGATGTTGGATGAGTCTCATTGGGGCACCATGTTTGGTGGAAGCATTGACCCTAGTGGTCAGATGCGAGAGATGGGACGTGACAATGTACATGGTGGACTGACCTTGGGTGACATAGCCCAGGCATGTCTTGTATGTTGGAATCAGGGCGATGATCTCTTTGGTGCTGGAGACAACCGTCTCCTCAAGGGTATGGAGTACTGGTGTCGATACAACACAGGTCATACTGATGCCCCTTTCGAGCCAGTTGACTGCAGTGGACTGGATAATATGAGTGGAATCAAGTTCTATTATATTTCAACTCACAACAACGGTTTCCGTCTTCGTCCTGATGCTTGCTGCTTCGAGGCGGTATATCACCATTACAAGGAAGTGAAAGGAATGGATGACAGTTTGTTCCCTTATCTGACAATGGCAGCTAAATTAGCTCGCCCTGACACACATAATGAATTGTTGGGATATGGCACTCTTTTCTTTACGATAGATGCTGCAACATCACCTTACTTTACTGAGGTGCCAGCAAAGCCTGTCAACTTGAAGGCAGAGGATGGATTTAAGAAAATTCGTATTAGCTGGAATCATCCTGTGGGCGAAGATGCCAGGGGATTTGTTGTATATCGTTCTGAGGATGGCAAGAAATTCTCTACACTTAAGACCTGGGATTATTATACCAATAATGAGTATATAGACGAACAGGTGGAAGTGGGGAAAACTTACTATTATAAGGTGAGATTGCTCAATAAGGCTGGTTACAGCGAGTTTAGCGAGGTGGTCAGTGCTGCTGCGCAAGAAGGTAGCGACGCCCTGCCTGCTAGATGGACGTTTGCTCCTATTGGCAGTACACTGGGAGGTTCGCTCTTTACTGTTGCGCAAGATTCAACATTTGCCGTAGGTGGTGCTGGTAAAGACATTGGAGGAACAGCAGACTCTGAGGGATTTGTATATCTGAAGATGAAGGGTGATGCCACTCTCACTGTGCGCCTGTCTAGTACAGAAGAAGCTTTCTATAAGGTCGGTATTCAGATGCGTTCTACCTTAGCGGCTGGAGCGCAGAGAGTGGGAATTACGTTAGGCGAAAAGGGTTGCCGCATACTTCGCACTTGTACACGTTCTTCTTCAGGCGGAAATACGGTTTGGAAGGAAGCTACCAATTATGGCAAGGCACCCATGTGGATGCGTATCAAGCGTCAGGGCAAACTCTTTACTACTTACATTAGCCGAGATAATTTAACTTGGCATCAGGTGGGTGAAAGCACAGTCAGCATGCCTTCTACCTATTATGTGGGAATGGCAAGTTGCTCTGGTGATGCTGGCAAGGTGTACCAGGCTGTGTTTGATCATGTGAAAGTAGAAGGGACGGTATGTGAACCTGGTTCAAAACCTGCGGCTCCTACTTCATTAGCGGCTTCTTGGCCAGGGGCAAACCATGTGTATCTCTCTTGGAGATCTACTACTGATGCGGATAGCTTCTATGTCTATCGTTCTGTTGATAGGAAGTCTTATGAATGTATCGCTAAAACACGTGCCACAAGTTTGGTGGATGAGATTAGTGAGAATGGTACATATTATTATAAGGTGTCAGCAAAGAATGAATGGGGTGAAGGTGTCTGCTCTTCAGTTAAGACCGTTACCACTTATGATAGTGAGAAACTTAATGGAACTATAATCGGATCGGAGGGGTCTTATAAAAATAATTCCTCTCGTACTATTACGGCAGCTTTGGATGGCAATCTCTCTACTTTCTTTGATGCCAAAAATGCGTCTGGTGATTGGCTGGGATACGATATGGGCGAGGGCAATTCTGCTATGTTGTTATATGTGAAGTATGCTCCTAGAGTGGGCTATGCCTCTCGAATGGTAGGAGGAAAGTTCCAGGTTTCTAACACGGAAGATTTCAAATCTGCTATTACTATTGCTACGATTGCCTCTGCTCCTGTAGAGAATCAACTCACTCAGTTGGCGGCTCCTGCTGGTAAGTTCTATCGTTACATGAGATATGTTGGTCCTGATAAAGGCAGTTGCAATGTGGCTGAGATTGAGTTTTATGGAGTAAAAAAGACGGTGGAAACTGGCATAGAGAATGTATCAGTATCAAGCAAATCCCTTGTTTCAGGCCGCATCTACAATTTGGAAGGACAAGAGGTCAAAACAGTAGGAAAGGGCCTGTATATTATCAATGGTAAGAAAGTAGTGGTAAGATAATGCGCAGACATTTTATCATGTTGACAAAACTTGCGTAATTGAATTATAATATTGATGCCCTCAATTAGAAAAAACTTCTCGTTTTTCCAGGTTCAGCAGGTTGCCATATTCCACCTTCACCCATAGGTAACTACTCAGCCCCCCAGGGCATGGGTAGTTACCTTACAGTTGTACAACAGCAAGAATTGCATTGAATTTAGAATTTGATCGAGCGTAAAACTTCGTCTATGTCTGTACACTGTCTTGCCATTTAGATGCAAAGATAGGCTTCTTTTGTGAAATGACCAAATATGGTTTTGTAGATAAAGAATGACAAACGAACAATTGCGCCAAATCAAATATACTTACGGAGGTGATTACAACACCTATGGTGCTGCCGGTCATGTAGAATATTCGATAAAAGAAACGGTATCGACTTGTTGTAATGCAAGCGATACCGTTTTGTTTTGATTCGTATATCTTGGGATTTTTGGAGAGTATAGCTTTTGTGAAATCACACTTCCTCCATTCTCTTCAGCTCCCAGCCCTCAAATTGCATGATAATCTTATGCAAGGTGGTGCCTTGTCGGAGAGCCTCTACCCTAGGTGCCTCGGCATATCGCTTGATTTGCTCCACGGCTTCTGCCCATTGTAACTCGGCTTTCGTATGCTTGCCATCCTTGCTCATGGCGTTGAACTCGCTCTTTGGCAATACCTTCAGTTCAATGATGTAACAGTGTTTTGTAGGATAATGAGTCAAGTCGGGTAGGAGGAAGAAGTCGCAATAGCCATGATTTAATTCCAACTCTGGGGCAGTATAATAGTAGCCATTCAGGCTCAAATAAGCCATGAAGAAACCTTGCAGGTTGCGTTCTGCCTCGATGCCGTCACGAACAGAAGATATCTTGGTGTATGCATCTGCCAAGAACTGAAGTCCATCATGCCATTTACCATCGTATGCCATGTCATAATAGTAGGCTTCTAACTGCTCCGTGTCGACACTCGCCTTCTCCTCATACAATTCCATCAAGTACTCGTAATACTGTTTGCGAACGTTATTGTTAGGGATGCCAAGTATCAAGCGGTCACCCTTCGTCCCCTTGATGGTCAACATACCATAATAGAAGAGCAAACTCACAAACATACGTGGCTTGGTTAACATTCGGGCAGGGAAAGTCTCTGCAATCTTGCCTATAATCTCGCCATTTTCTATAATGGTGCGAATCACACCTTTGCGGTTGCCATCCAATTTGTCGAGTTGGAGCAACTTCTTCATCTTGTTGTAATCCGTCTTCGTATTTGGGTCAACCATTTCCTCAGGGCTTTCGCCACTGCTCATATAATTACGGAGAAAATAAAGCACCATGTCACAGTTGAACACCTTACTCTGTGTGTCTAATGCTTGTTTAGAGAAGCAATAGTTATCATACCAAGGCTTCATCTCTTGGATGATAGCCTCGACATCGCTATCTGCCGGAATCCTCCCCACATTCTTATAATAGGTGAACATCTCCCTTACATCCTCTGTAGAGAATCCAAGCATCTGGTTGAATTCCTCCTTGGTGGATATGTGCCAACCGATATTGTAGCCACTTGTCACGTCATCCAGCGTCACAGGGCTTACACCCATCATAAAGATGCGCTCAAAGGAACCCTTGAACTTCTTGAAGATATCACGATAGAAGCCCTCGGCATGAGTAATAGCCCAATACACATCCTCTCCCTGCTCATTGAGCACGGTGTTGGTAAAGTTGTCATACTCATCGATGATGAGATAAAGAGGATAGCTTTTCGACCTCGCCTCGCTTTGGATGATGGCGAGCTTACCTCCTGCATCTTTAGCATCTTCCACTTGTTTCTGCACTTTCTCTGAGTAGAAGTCAAGATAGTCTCGTATGAATCCATTGAGCTGAACACCAAGGTAGAAGTTGAACTTTTCTTCGAGGTTTTCGATGGAACCTCCCACCTGTGAGAAATCAAGGTGCATCACTTGATACCTGCCTTGTAAGGGGGTAGGATGCTTGCCAATCCACAAGTCACCAAACCACTCTTGGAACTTGTCCTTGGTGCGGCAGTCATAATAAGCATGGAGCATACTCAAGAATACGCTCTTACCAAAACGGCGAGGGCGAATGCAGAAGAGATTGTTGGGACAATCTTCTAACTTTGGAATATATGCAGTCTTGTCCACATAATAGCAATTTTGCTCTATTACTTGTACAAAATCCTGTATGCCGTATGGTACTCTTTTTGCTACGTTCTGCTCCATATCTTTATTGTTTTATCGTTTGTATTCGAATTATGCTGCGAAGTTACAATAAATATCTGGAACGACCAAAGAAAGTAGTCTGTTTTCTTTGGTCGTTTCGCAGAAATGAAGTACCTTTGGGGTGGTTTTATATTAAATAGACTTTGATTTTTAGCATAAGATAGACAAAAAATGAAAATTATTGAAAGCAGTATTATAGGAAAGAAGAGCCCTGAGGCTTGTGAGGATGGAATGGTAGTTACCGATGATTTCATCGCAGTGATTGATGGCAGTACGAGCAAGACTCCGAAGCATCTCAATCCTGATATGAAGAACGGAAGATACGCCATGATGCTTATCTCGGAGTATATTCGTGAGGAGTTGAAGACTGATGCCTCGGTAGATGATTTCTGCCAGGGTGTGACTGCCTATATATATAATAAGGTGTATGAAAAGCTAGGGGTGGAAGAGCGGTTGAAGGAGCATCCGGAAGAGCGACTTACTGCCTCGGCTATCCTTTATAGCCGGACAAGGAATGAAGTCTGGATGGTGGGCGATTGCCAGGCCATTATCGATGGAAAGCTTTATGAGAACGGCAAGCCTTATGAGCAGGCGATTGCAAGAAAGAGGGTAGAGCTGATAGAGCAGGGCCTTTCGCCTGCTGAGGCTAGAAAGCAGATAGAGCCATTATTGATCGAGGCGATGCTTTCCGGGCAGAACCAGACCTATACGGTTATCGATGGATTCCCGATTTATCGGGAGGGAGTGAAGATTGTAGCCTTGAAAATGAAACCTGCTTCAAGTAGCATTGAAACATACTTTCAAGAGAATCCGAAGCCTGTTTCATCTCACAATGAAGTAGTATTGGCTAGCGATGGCTATCCTTTCCTGAAGCCAACCTTGGCAGAGAGTGAGGCGGCATTGGCAGAGCAGATTGCCAACGACCCTCAATGCATCCACGACTTCATCGCCACTAAGGGCTTGGTGGCAGGGAACAAAAGCTTCGATGACCGCACTTACATACGTTTTATTATCTGATGTCATACGTATAAATCGCCCCCCAATCGTATTCTTATTAAAAATCACATAAAAGATAAGAACAACTCGTATGAAACAGAAAGTACTGTATGTGGCAGCCTTGATGCTCCTCTCTTCTTCTTTCGGTATGGCTAAGAAGAAGGTGGAGGATCCTGAGATTACCAAGTTGAAGGCTAAGATTGAGAACGTGATGAGCCAGGTGGATAAGCAACCCGACTGGCTCTACTCTCGCTTGCAGATGTTTTGGAAGACCCAGGCATCAGATGTGTTTGTTAATGGTGAGGCGTTTGCCCATCCTGGGGGAGAGCGTGCCGCAGAGCCTACGGTGAAATATAATGGAACTCGCGGTTTTGAGTCGCAATACAATCGTCCAAAGTTGGAGGACCTCGTGCCTTACGATGACGATGAGCAGGGCAATGTGACCTATGTCAATAAGGTAACAGGAAAGATGGAGAAGACCTCTCCTGCCAAGACGGGTTGCAACATTGCCGGCGTGAACCGATATATTGTCGGTATTGCCCGTGATGCCGCTCGCATCTATGCCGCCACTGGCGATATGCGCTATGGACAAATGGCAGCGAAGGTGTTCGATGTTTATATGAAAGGTATCGCCTATCGCAATGTGCCTATCGACTTGAACCATGGTCATCAGCAAACCTTGGTGGGCATGACTACCTTTGAGGTTATCCACGAGGATGCCATCAACGAACTCACCCAGATGTATCCCCTCATCAAGAATCTTGTGAAGGACGACCAAGCCGTCATCGAGGCTGGTTTCAAGAAGTGGGCTGAGAACATCATCGCCAATGGTGTGCCTCACAACAACTGGAATTTGTTTCAGGCAGACTTCATCGTAAAGATAGCCTTGGTATTGCAAGATAACCAAGCATACGCAGATGGCAAGGGCAAGCAATACTACTTGGATTATATCGTAAATCAAAATAGTATTCGCCAGTGGAGTATGAACAAGCTCATCGACTTCGGCTTTGATGCGAAGAGCAAGACTTGGTATGAATCGCCAGGCTACAGTACCACGGTATTGAGCAGTATCTGCGATTTCGCCAACATGCTGGATGAGAAGGCTGGCATTGACCTCTTCAAGCTGCGTCCTATCTTGACGGAAGCAGTGAAGACCTCTGCCGAATATCTCTTCCCTAACCGTATGATTGCAGGTTTTGGCGATACTCATCCAGGTTATCTCAATACAGGTGGCATCGACCAAGTATTGAAGTATGCCACTCGCCATAAGAATAAGAATCTTATCTCTGAGATGAATCTTCTGAAGAATGCAGTGGCTCCCAAAGCTCCTATCTCTGAGATAGAGGCATATACGAGCACCCTGTTTTATGCCCCTAATGTTTCGTGGATAGCGATGCGAAGTGGTATGGACAAGCAGCACGACTTGATGGCTTCCGTCAATGCTAGCCTTGGCAACCACCAGCATGCCAACGGCATCTCGCTCGAACTCTATGGCAAGGGATATGTATTGGGACCTGATGCAGGTATCGGCAGAACCCTCTATAGCGGCTTGGACTATCTGGAATATTATTCCCAGATGCCAGCCCACAACACGGTAGTGGTGGACGGTGTATCAAGCTATCCTGTAATGATGTCTCAGCATGCTTTCAAGGTTGTCGCCTCTTATCCAGAGGTAAGCAAGGAGCAACCTGCCAGCAAGAAATTCTCCGAAAAGAAACTTTCTATTCAGAAGGATTCTGAACTTAAGGATAAGATAACTTATGCTACCGTAAGCTTCATCGAGCCTGAGACCCAGGCGCAGCAGCAGCGTACCACCGCCATCGTGAAGACATCTGCTAAGGGAGGATATTACATAGATGTGTTCCGTAGCAAGAAGAAGGAAGGTGGCGACAAGACCCACGATTACTTCTATCACAATCTCGGACAGGAGATGAAGGTGATGGATGCCACATCAGGTCAGCCGCTCGATATGAAACCAACTGAGGAACTTGCCTTTGCAGGTGGTCATCTCTATGCCTATTCTTATATCTATGACAAGAAGAGCGCAGAGATGCAGAACTGTGTAAAGACGCAGTTCGTTACCAAGATACTGGATGATAAGGTAGTGGAGGCAATGGATGGTCAGCGTGAAATCACCATGACCATGTGGATGAAGAAAGATGAGAACCGTACCATCTTCCAAGCTCTCTCGCCAGTCAACCTCGAATATGAGCGCATGCCGAATCAGCCTTATAAGGTAGATGAGCAGCCAGTGCTTACCTTTGTGGCTCGCCAGAAGGGAGAGGCATGGAACCATCCATTCGTCTGCGTATATGAACCAAGTTCTGATGCGGAGCCAGGCGATATAGCATCGGTAGATTACTTTACGCCGAGCGAGCCAAGTGCCGTGGGCATTATCGTGAAGCTGAAGGATGGAACCGAGCAGCGCATCGTATGCTCGGAGAATGGAAAAGTACAAATCAAGTAGAAATCCAGTTATGAGAAAGTTTTTTATTGCTATCTTGTTTTGGGCGGTTGCTATAGTTGGATATGCAGCAGAAGCCTTGCAGTCGCCTGGCGGCAAATACAACTTCGTCTTCGAACAGAAAGACGGAAGATTAACCTACCGCCTCGACTATGCAGCTAAGCAGGTAATAGAAGAGGGTGAATTAGGTGTGAACATCGACAACCACTTGGTGGAGTCGGCTATGGGAATACCTGTGGATAACAGTAACGTTTGGACCAATGGTATGGAAGTAACAAGTGTGGATCGTCGTTCTGAGGACAATACTTGGAAGCCAGTCTATGGCGAGTATGCCCAGATACGAGATCGTTATAATGAGATGACCATTCATCTCTTGAAGGGTGGCAAGCATCAGGGCGCAAGCAATGCTTACGACAAGCGCCAGCAATATCTCCTAGACATCATTGTGAGAGCTTACGATGAGGGAGTAGCCATCCGCTATCATTTCCCTGAGGCAACCAATGGTTTGTTCATGCACATCACCGACGACCTCACTTCTTTCCGCTTTGCCCCAGGTGCAGAGGCTTACCACTATGCTTGGGCGCAATCTCATGCCAACAAGGTAAAGCTTTTGAAGAGCGAGGCTGCTTGGAAGGAAGAGGCAGAGCGCCCATTGACACTTCGTTTGGATAATGGACTTTATGCAGCCATTGGTGAGGCTGCATTGAGTGACTTTGTGAGAGGTAAACTTAAGTTGAAAGCAGACAATGAGTTACAGATGGCGTTGTTCCATCCTGCCGACATCATCACGGCATACGATATGCCTTGGCGATTCATCATGGTGGGTGAGAAGGCTATCGACCTGATCAACAACAAGCAGATGGTGCTCAATCTCAATGCCCCTTGCCAGATACAGGATGCCTCTTGGATTAAGCCAGGCAAGGCTTTCCGTGTATGTCGCTTGGATATGAAAACTTGCATGGAGGGTGTTGACTTCTGTGTGGATAGAGGTCTTCAATATATCGAGCTTGATGCAGGCTGGTATGGTCCAGAGATGAAGATGTCTTCTTCTGCCTTGAAAGTATTGGAAACTCGCGACATTGATATGCCAAAGCTCTGCCAGTATGCCAAGAGCAAGGGCATCGGCGTGTGGGTATATGTCAACCAAAGAGCCTTGTATCAGGAGCTTGACCAGCTTTTGCCGCTCTATGAGAAGTGGGGCATCAGTGGCATCAAGTTTGGCTTTGTGCAGATTGGTTCTCAGGAGTGGACCACTTGGCTTCACAATGCCGTAAAGAAGTGTGCCGACTATCACATCATGGTGGATATCCACGATGAGTATCGTCCTACAGGGTGGAGTCGTACTTATCCTAACTTGATGACGCAAGAAGGTATTGGTGGCAACGAGGAAATGCCAGATGCAGAGCACAACACTATTTTGCCATTTACCCGTTTCCTCTGCGGTCCTGCTGATTATACGCCTTGTTATTTCAATGGTAGAGTGAAGAATACCAAGGCTCACCAGTTGGCGATGCCAGTGGTATATTACAGTCCTATCACCTTCTTGTTTTGGTATGACCTCCCGAATGTATATAAGGGAGAAAAGGAGTTGGACTTCTGGAAATATTGTCCTACGGTATGGGATGAGAGCAAGGCTTTGCAGGGCGAGATAGGTGAGTATATCGTGCAGGCGCGTCGCTCGGGCAATGATTGGTTTGTGGGAGCGATGACTGGCTTGCAGGCTCGTGACATCACTCTCAATACTGCCGACTTCTTGCAGAAAGGCAAGAAATATCAAGTGGAGATATACAACGATAACCCTGCGTTGAATACTCGTACCAAGGTATCTACTGTAGTTCAGACTATCAAGGCTGGCAAGATATTAAAGCTTCATTTGCAGCCGTCAGGCGGTGCCGCATTGCGATTCAGTTTGTTAAAATGACAATATGATGTTATTAAGAAAAATACGTATCAGCGTTATGTTGATGGTCTTGCTGTTGCAAGGCATCTTCGTAAGTACAGCCCATGCCATTGGTGTGGGAGGCAGTGGTGTGTACCAGTGGTCAGTGGATTTGAGAGGCTATATCTCTTCAGAGACAGGCAAGTCTCCTGTGGCTTACCTATGGATACCTGATGGCTGCAAGCAAGTGAAAGCGGTGATGCTTTCTCAACAGAATATGACGGAGGAGGCTATCTATAAGAATCCGAAGTTTCAGGCTCAGATGAAGAAACTGGGTGTGGCAATGGTATGGGTGGCTCCTGCTTTCAGCAACAACTGGGATCCAGCGGCTGGCGCACAGAATACCTTTGAGGAGATGATGGGCAATCTTGCCGACCAAAGCGGATATGCCGAGATAGCTAAGGCTCCAATCATCCCTTTGGGACATTCCGCACAAGCCACTTTCCCCTGGAACTTTGCAGCGTGGAATCCCAATCGCACCCTCTGCATCATCTCTTTCCATGGTGATGCGCCTCGCACCAATCTCTGTGGCTATGGCAGAGACAATGTGGAGTGGGGACGTCATCGCAACATCGATGGCATACCGGGCTTGATGGTGGAAGGCGAGTATGAATGGTGGGAGGCTCGTGTGAATCCAGCCCTTGCTTTCCGAATGATGTACCCAGAGAGTTGCATCTCCTTCCTCTGTGATACTGGCAGAGGACATTTTGATTGTGGCGATAGGACAGCCTTGTATCTTGCCAAGTTCATTCAGAAGGCGTTAGAACTGCGTTTGAATGCCGATGGAACACTCCGTAAACTCAATCCGAAGGAGGGTTGGCTTGCCGAGAGATTCCATTCTGATATGATGGGTACAGATGGAGCGGACAAAGGAAAAGCTCCAGAACAGTCTTCCGCTCTTCGTCCCCAGCCTGCACCTTATAATATATATAAGGGCGACAAGCACGATGCCTTCTGGTATTTCGATAAGGAAATGGCGGAACTCACAGAGGCTCGATACAAGGAGACGGCTGGCAAGAAAGTGCAGTATGTTGGTTTCGAGTATCAAGGTAAGCTCATTCCATACAACGATAGGTTGCAGGGAGGCATGAAGCTTGATTTAAGAAACCTGGATGGCATCACCTTCCAGCTAAAGGCGGTCTATACCGATAGCTCTCATAGTGCAACTACCCAAGAGCATGGCAAGAAGAAACCTCATATAGAGGTAATCAATGGTCCTGTCAAGAAAGTCAATGATACGACCTTCAAGTTCTATCCATACGAGGCAGGATGGGACAATGCCCGTAGGTCATTCACTTGCTGGCTGGTAGCGGTTGCTGATGCCGATGGTGAATATAAGGGTGCCGTGCAACCGATCTGTATTGAGATTCCGAAAGATGTGATGAATCGCTTGAAATGAAAATAAAACAGATGAGAGTAATCCCATTGGTAGTAATGCCAATGGGATTTTTTTGTTAGCGTTTTTATGTAATTTTAGCTTTATAATCGTATACCTAGAAAAACAAAGCATAACTATGATGATTAAGACTACAGCAAGAAGACTCTTTTTAAGTGTTGCGCTCTATATGTTGCGAATAGGCATCGTTTCAGCGCAAACTTACAACATCAGCGATTATGGTGAGGCTAAGAAGTCAGGCATCGTGTTGGTGAATGGCAAGCAGATGCCTGTAAACTATGAGCGAAGTGCATTAAAAGTAAAATATAAATATTAAGTGAATTATGAATATCAAGAACTTATTACTGTTGTCGGCTGCTCTCTTCGGCTCTATTCTTGTGGCGAATGCTTACGAGCATGAATGGGAGAATCCGACCGTGTTTGAGCGAGGCAAGGAACAACCACACGCTTGGTTTAAGACCTCGCATACGAAGTTGCTGAACGGCAAGTGGCGTTTCCATTATGCCGACGACATCAAGGATGCTCCTGACGATTTTTATCGAATGGACTTCGATGACTCCAAGTGGGCGCAGATACCTGTGCCATCCAACTGGGAACTGTTGGGCTTTGGCGCACCCTTGTATGCCAATATCACCTATCCTTGGTCGCCTAATCCTCCTTACATCGACATCCCTAACCCTGTGGGTACTTACCGTACTTCATTCACTGTACCTTCTCAGTGGAAGGACAGGGAAGTGATGCTCCACTTCGGCTCCATCACGGGTTATGCGAGAGTATGGGTAAATGGCACGGAGGTGGGTATGACCAAATGCTCCAAGACTCCTGCCGAGTTTGATGTGACGAAGTTAGTCCATCTAGATGGTCGTGCCAATCAAATGGCGGTACAAGTGTATCGTTGGCACGATGGAAGCTATATGGAAGATCAGGATTTTTGGCGTATCACAGGCATAGAGCGTGACGTGTATCTACAAGCCTATAGCCCAGTGTCTGTATGGGATTACAATATTACGGCTACTCCTGTGGATAACTATCGCAATGGACAGCTTGAGACAGATGTTACCATTCGCAATTTCTCTGGCAAGTCGGTCTCTGATAAGATGATGGTTCAACTTCGTGATGCCAGTGGCAAGTTGTTGCTCAATGAAACCAAGCCTTTCAAGGTTGATGGCAAGGAGACAACCATCCACGTGAGCAAGAAACTGAATAAGGTGAACCTATGGAGTGGCGAAAAACCTTATCTCTATCAGATGTCGATGATACTGGGTGGTGATACCGTGCGCCAGCAAGTGGGCTTCCGTGAGGTAAAGATTGAGAACGCCCGACTGCTTGTCAATGGCAAGATGGTATATATCAAGGGTGTCAATCGCCATGAGCACAATGACTCCTTAGGACACGTGCAGAGCCACGAAATTATGATGGATAATCTGCGCCGCCTGCGTGAGTTGAACATCAATGCCGTGCGTAGCAGCCATTATCCTAATTGTCCTGAATGGCTCGACCTCTGTGATAAGTATGGCATCTATGTGGTGGATGAGGCAAATATCGAGACCCACGGAATGGGCAGTTGTGTCTATTTCACCGATACCGTACCACATCCTGCTTATCGCAAGGAATGGGCTCCTGCACACCGTGACCGTATCCATCGTATGTTCTATCGTGACCGTAACCATCCTAGCATCATTGGTTGGTCTATGGGTAATGAGTGTGGCAATGGTCAGGTGTTCCATGAGCAATATCGCTGGTTGAAAGCGAACGACAAGACTCGTTTCGTTCAGTTTGAGCAAGCTTGGGAAGAGGAAAATACCGACATCGTGTGTCACATGTATCCCAACTGGGGCAGGGTGCTAGCCTATGCCAAGAGTGGTAAGCAGCGTCCTTTCATCATGTGCGAGTATGCCCATGCACAAGGTAATAGCAATGGAAACCTTCAGGATTACTGGGATTTAATCAAGAAGTCGCCTAACTTGCAAGGTGGATTTATCTGGGACTTCCAAGACCAGGGCATCCGCCGTACCATCAACGAGAACACCGACCATCGTACTTATTGGATGTATAATGGTGAGATGGGAAGTTATGTATGGCCTGTGGAGATGAACAGTGGATGTGATGGTGTCCTTGCTTCCGATATGAGTTACAAGCCGCAAGCCTTAGAGGTGAAGAAGGTATATCAAGATATTATCTTCCCTGGCTTTGACTGGAAGAAGGGCGAGTTGACTGTTAGAAATGAGTATCAGTTCTCCACGCTTGCCGACTATGACTTCCATTGGACGCTCTGCAAGGAAGGCAAGGAGGTTGCTGCAGGCGACTTCCGCTTGAAAACTTTGCCACAGCAGGCGAGCAAGGTGCGCATCAAGATGCCATTCTTGAAGGAGAGCGATGAATATACCCTTCAGGTCTATGCCTACACTCGTGAGGCAAGCGACCTCTTGCCTGCCCATTATGACATAGCCAAGGAGCAGTTTTTGCATGAGGGCAAGTTGGAGGAAATGAATCGCCAACAGGCTCAAGGTAATATCAAGGTGGAAACCCAGAAGAACAACATCGTGCTGACAGTAGGCGACATCAAGGCGGAAATCAACAAGCAGAATGGTGCGCTCACCAATTATGCCTTGGATGGTGTTTCAGTCTTGCACAATCGTACTGCCTTGGAACCTTACTTCTGGCGTGCGCCTAATGACAACGATTATGGCAACAAGATGCCACAGAAGAGTAACGTATGGCGTTCCGCACAGACCAATCGCTATGTATCGAAATGTCAGGTGGGCGAACCTACCGAGGAAGGAGTGCTCATTACCTTTGACATGGTGTTGAGCGATCTCAAGCAACCTTATCATCTCTCTTATCTCTTTCGCAAGGATGGCAGCATTGACGTAAAGGCAAGTATGGACACCAAGGGAAAGAAACTCCCGGAGTTGCCTCGTTTCGGTATGCGCATGACGCTTCCTGAGGGTTTCGAGAACGTAAGCTACTATGGTCGAGGTCCATGGGAAAACTATTCTGACAGAAAGACCAGCCAGTTCTTGGGTATCTATCATACTACTGTGACGGATATGTATTATCCTTACATCTTCCCTCAGCAGACAGGCAATCATTGTGATGTGCGCTGGGCTGAGATTACCGCCCCTCAATCGGGTGTCACCCTTCGATTCCAAGCCGAGAAACCGATGGACTTCTCTGCCCTTCATTTCGCAGACGAAGATCTCGATATGGGATTGGAGAAGAAGATGATGCACCAGAAGGACATGCACCCACGCCAGGAAACATACGTTATATTGGATGGTGCACAACGCGGTGTTGGTGGCGACAACAGTTGGGGAGAACCACCTCACAAGGAGTATCGCCTCTTTGATGGGGAGTATTCTTTGGCTTATCGTCTGACATTGAAGAAGTAAAAGACTTTTTCTTCTTGCTTTATATAAAAAGTTATCCAGAGATATTGCATCTTTGGATAACTTTTTGTTTCTTTTGCAGCATCAGAACTTAAATGTGCTGTATAGGCATATTGAGTTGTTACCCCATCGCTTGTTTGATTTGTGGAATATGCTGAAAGGCAAACTGATAGTTGAAAGCCTCTCTGATAAGGAAAGTCTTCCCGATGCGTCGCCATCCATAAACTACCACAAACTCAGAGTATTCTGAGTGATAGGCCTTCTGTAATGTTTTTATTTCTTTTTCTCTTCCGATAAGCATAATGGTCTCTTCTTTTTGAGTGCAAATATGTTAAAAAGTATAGTTTTGGCAGCTTATAAGCATATTTTTAACATATAACAAACCATAGCTGCGCTTTCTTATTGCTCAAATACTAACCAGTTTAAGTAATCTTCCTGTTTCATTCGTATTGATAATAAATGAATTATGATGAAAATAGGAAAAATACTTTTTTTTGTATCTGCCTTGTTCCTAGCGAACGGCATGATGGCACAGAGCAAGCTCGATGCAAAGCAGGAGCTTAATGTGAATAAACAACTGCAATACTGCCACAAGCAGGTAAAGCGTGCGCTGGCAGAGTTGCAGCAGAAGGATGGCTCTTTCGATTATACGATGGAACCTCGCAATATCCTTAAGGGTGATAAACAGAAGGGATGGAACTGCCGCAAGGCTACCCCTGAGGAGTGGTGTGATGGCTTCTGGCCAGGCATCCTTTGGATGGACTATCAGAACACCAAGGATGAGGCTGTGCGAAAGGCTGCTGAAGGATATACGGAGTCTTTGAAAGGCATCGCCTATCGCCCTTGCTACGACCACGATATCGGTTTCCTGATGTTTTGTTCCTACGGGAAGGGCTATGAGGTGAATCATTCGCAGGAATACAAGAATGTGATTCTGGCTTCCGCCGATTCGCTTGCCACGCTCTTCAATCCTATCGTGGGCACGATATTGAGCTGGCCTAGAGAGGTGAAGCCTCGCAACTGGCCGCACAATACGATTATGGATAATATGATGAATCTCGACATGATGTTCTGGGCAGCCAAAAACGGAGGAAACAAGCTGCTTTACGATCTGGCTGTAACTCACGCCAAGACCACGATGCAGAATCATTTCCGTCCGGATGGCAGCTGCTATCATGTGGCAGTATATGACACCATCAGTGGTAACTTTATCAAGGGAGTGACCCATCAGGGATATTCTGATGATTCCATGTGGTCAAGAGGGCAGAGCTGGGCCATCTACGGCTATACGATGGTGTATCGCTATACCCATAACAGGATGTTCCTGGATTTTGCCCAGAAGGTGACTGATATTTACATCAAGCGATTGAAGGAAACCAGCGATGACTTCATTCCTCTTTGGGATATGGATGATTCACGTGGAACAATGGGAGCACCGAAGGATGTAAGTGCTGCCTGTGTGGTTGCCGATGCCTTACTGGAACTTCAACAGTATGTGGGAGGTGAGAAAGGCGAAGAGTACAAGCAGTTTGCCTTGCAGACGCTAGCCCAGCTTAGCACCAGTAAATACCAGAGCGGCAAGAAGAATGTGGCATTCCTGATGCATAGCACGGGGCATCATCCGGCAGGAAGCGAGATAGATGCCAGCATTATCTATGCCGACTATTATTATTTAGAAGCATTGAATAGAGTGAAAAATATAAGTTATTAGGTTAGAATAAGGTTTATGTGTTAAGAGGCAACCCGTGTGGGTTGTCTCTTTTGATATACAGCAAGGGCTGCCAGTATGTACTGGCAGCCCTAATACGTTAGTATGTTATGAAAAATTTGAGAGAATTGAAACTTCACAGTTTCAGAATTGTTTTACTAAACATGATTTTTTTTATATAGAGAAAGCATAGAAATAACTACTTCAATATCGTAGGAGAAGGGGTGGTGGTGCTTATCTGGTCGATGCCCGTGCGCTGCATGGAATCAACCGAAGCAGAATCGCCCATGGCTACGGAAACGCCCTTGCCACTCTTGGTGTATCCTACGTTTTCAATCTGATTATCGACATCGTTCTGGAATGGCACCTGAGCAGCGTTGCCCAAGGTCAGGACGATAGCTACAACGGCAGCAGCCTTGAAGAGAGGCTTCAGACGCTCTGTCAATGAAACCACCTTCGCCTTGTTTGGCTCCTTGGTGTATTCATCTTCAATCATCGCTATCATCTTCTGGTCGAAGTCATCACCCAGTGTCTCTTGCTTAGCCTCGCCCATCTCGTAAGAGAAGAGCGCCTGATATGGCTTCAGCTCGGCAGGCAACTCGTCCTGGCTGAAGAATGCGCGGAGAATCTCCTCTTCTTCGAGAGAAGTCTCGGCCTTCCAATAGCGGTCCAAAAGTTGGTTGATGTACTTATAATCCATAACTGTCGAATTGTTGAAATCTTTGTTTAACTGTTTGTCGAGCCCTGAAGATGTTCACCTTGACCTGGTCTTCGGTGATGCAGAGGATGTCTGCTATTTCCTTATAGGATTTTCCTTCGATGTCTCGAAGTTGCAGACAGCTGCGCTGCTTCTCGGGCAACTCATTAATGATGTTCCTTACGATGTTCAGCTTGTCTTTCTGAATCATTCGTTCGGAAGGGGTGGATGATGTCTCGTCGAGCCTTTCCGTGGTCTGCTCTTCCAGCGAATCGTTCTGATTATCCATCTTCTTGATGCGGTCGAGCGAGAGGTTGCGGGCGATGGTGAGGCTGTAGGCCTCGATGGAGTCGAGCTCCTGCCATCTGTCGCGGGCATTCCAGACTTTAATCATGGTATCCTGCACAACGTCCTCCGCTTCCTCCCGGTTGAGAGTAATGCGAAGGGCCAGCCTGAAGAGTTTGTTCTTCAGTGGCAAAACATCGTTTTGGAAACTGATTTCTTTCATCCCTACATAATTAATGACGACTCACCTGTAAGAAAGTTACAAGCAACTCTGAATTATTTCTATTTTTAACTCTTAATAACAGTTCCGTGCTTTCCGTCGATGGCGGTAGCAAGGGTGATAATCACCTCTTTCACGCCTGCATCGATGGCTGCAAGGGCATTTTCCAACTTTGGAATCATGCCGCCTGCCACGGTACCGTCTGCTTTATATCTCTCAAAATCGGCATGGGTAATCACTGGAATCACGCTGTCGTCATCCTCAGGATTGCTGAGCACGCCTTTCTTTTCAAAACTGTATATCAATGTCACGTCGTAGTAAGGAGCCAGAGCCTTGGCTGTCTCGCTTGCGATGGTGTCGGCATTGGTATTGAGGATATTGCCCTTGCCGTCGTGGGTCAGCGGAGCCATTACTGGGGTGATGCCTTCGTTAATCAGGGTCTGGAGCATCTTGCCGTTGGCACGCTCTACATCGCCTACGAATCCGAAGTCAATGCCGTCCTTCAATGGGCGCTTATGACTATGGATTACATCCATATCGGCACCTGTCAGACCAAGGGCGTTTACGCCGTTAGCCTGAAGCTTGGCAACCAGGTTCTTGTTTACCAAACCGCCATAAACCATCGTTACCACCTCCAGCATGTCGGCATCGGTGATGCGACGGCCGTTTACCATCTTGCTCTCAATGCCGAGGGCTGCAGCTACCTTGGTGGCACGGCGGCCACCGCCATGTACCAAAACCTTCTTGCCTGGAATGGCTGCAAAATCCTTCAAGAGCTGTGCCAGCTGCTCGCTGTCTTCAACGATGGCACCGCCTACCTTTACTACTGTTACTTTTTCCATCTTTAAGTTTAGTTTATAGTTTATAGTTAATAGTTTATAGGGCAATCTTGCTGTAAACTATTAACTATCAACTGTTAATTCTTATTGAAGATAAGTGTATCCGAAGAGACCATTGCGATAGGTGCCCAAGAATTCCTTGCCTTCATCGAGCGAAATCTTGCCTTCCTTCACACTCTTGGTTACCCACTGCTCCAACTGGCGGACGAGCTTCTTCGGATTGTACTGTACGTAATCCAATACCTCCTCTACGGTCTCGCCATCGAATATCTGGTCGATGCTATATTTGCCGTCCTTTACAGAGATGTGGGCAGCATTGGTGTCGCCGAAGAGATTGTGCATGTCGCCCAGAATCTCCTGGTAGGCACCAACGAGGAATACACCGAGATAATATGGCTCGTTCTTCTTCAATGGATGAAGAGGAAGAACGTTGCCGATATGTCCGTCGGTAACGAAGTTGGCAATCTTTCCGTCGCTGTCGCAGGTGATGTCCTGCAAGGTAGCGTTGCGGGTAGGACGCTCGTCCAGGCGCTGGATAGGCATGATAGGGAAGAGCTGGTCGATGGCCCAACTGTCTGGCAGGCTCTGGAACAATGAGAAGTTGCAGAAATACTTGTCTGCAAGAATCTTGTCCAATCCTCTAAGCTCCTCAGGCACATGCTTCATGTGCTTGGCAAGGTTGTTGATCTCGTGGCACACGCTCCAGTACATCGCCTCAATCTCGGCACGGGTCTTCAAATCTACGATACCGTGAGAGAAGAGTTGCAATGCCTCGTCGCGAATCTGCTCGGCATCGTGCCAATCCTCCAGCATGTTGCGAGGATTCAGATTGTCCCATATCTCATAAAGATCCTTAACCAACTGGTGGTCAGTCTCCTTTGCTTCAAACTCCTCTGGCATCTCTGGCAGGGAGGCAGTCTCCAGTACATCAATCACCAATACGGAGTGGTGGGCAGAAAGCGAGCGGCCACTCTCGGTGATGAGGTTAGGATGGTTGATATTGTTCTTGTTGGCTGCATCAACGAATGTATAGACACAATCGTTTACATACTCCTGGATAGAGTAGTTTACAGAGCTTTCGCTGCTGGCAGAACGGGTGCCGTCGTAATCTACGCCAAGACCACCACCGCAATCTACGAAATCTACATTGTAGCCCATCTTGTGGAGGTTGATGTAGAACTGTGCAGCCTCACGGAGAGCCGTCTGGATGCGGCGGATTTTGGTAATCTGGCTTCCGATGTGGAAGTGGATGAGGCGCAGGCAGTCGTGGAATCCCATCTCCTCAATCTTGTTGAGGGCAGTGAGCAGTTCGGCACTTGTCAAACCGAACTTCGATGCATCTCCACCGCTCTCGGCCCATTTTCCTGAGCCTGAAGAAGCGAGCTTGATGCGGATACCGATGTTTGGCTTCACGTTGAGCTTGCTTGCCACCTTGGCGATGATATCCAGCTCGTTGAGCTTTTCTACCACGATGAAGATGCGCTTACCCATCTTCTGTGCGAGCAAGGCAAGTTCGATGTAGCTCTCATCTTTGTAACCATTGCAGATGATGAGTGAGTCGCTCTGTGCCTGTACGGCGATAACGGCATGAAGCTCTGGCTTGGAACCGGCTTCCAGTCCCAGGTTGAACTTCTTTCCATGAGAGATGATCTCCTCTACAACCGGCTGCATCTGGTTCACCTTGATAGGATAGATGACAAAGTTTTCCCCCTTGTAACCATATTCCTCCTTGGCCTTCTGAAAACAGCTGGCTGTCTTCTCGATGCGGTTGTCGAGGATGTCTGGGAAACGGA
>OBRN01000084.1_pt1 | contig 28887 bp, 18 predicted proteins | sample 1475621 | NCBI WGS metagenome assembly OBRN01 (sample SAMEA3360684, study PRJEB22359) | human gut metagenome | biome: ENVO:urban biome; feature: ENVO:human-associated habitat; material: ENVO:feces | place: Bangladesh | collected 2011 | reverse complement strand
TCTTTGCATATTGCAAAATACAGAAACGAGCAGAAGTCCGCTCGTTTCCATATTGTTACCTATATAATATAGGCAAACGCCCAACTTCTTGATTTTCAATCAAAGTCCAAATTAGAGCGAGTTAGATTTTTTAACATTTGGGGGATATAGGGGATAATCGGCCTTTAGTCATATTTTTTCTAATTTTATATGGAGATTTGTATGGTGGTTTAATTTATATCGAAACTTGCAAAATAAGGCGTTCTGAATACCCCGAAATGTGTAAAATAAGGCGTTCTGATATGCTGAAATTTGTAAAATAAGGCATTCTAGTGAGTTAAAAACTTGTAAAATAAGGCATTCTTCATTATTTTTTATTATCTTTGTTTTTCCCGAAAACAATATGACTAAGTTCTGGAAATGGGGAAGATAAAATAGAGAAAAAACAATCGTAATATAAGAAATGAATAAATTAAAAGCATTATTGGGCTTTGACCCAAAGACTACTACGGTCAAGACTGAGTTGATAGCTGGTATGACTACCTTCTTGACCATGTGTTACATTCTGGCAGTAAACCCTACCATCCTTGCAACCACAGGTATGGACAAGGGTGCTCTCTTTACTGCCACAGCCATCGCTTCAGCCATTGCCACCTTCCTGCTGGCATTCATGGCAAAACTGCCTTTTGCCCAGGCTCCCAGCATGGGACTGAACGCCTTCTTCGCCTTCACCCTTTGTCAGGCAATGGGCTTGACCTGGCAGCAGGCATTGGCCGTGTTGCTCGTAGAGGGTATCATCTTCCTGGCCATCACCTTCCTCAATATCCGTGACAAGATATTGGAGTGCATTCCGAAAAACCTCCGATTCGCCATATCGGCAGGTATCGGTATGTTTATCGCCTTTATCGGTTTGAAGAATGCGGGCATCATTACTGCCAATGCTGATACTTTCGTGCAGCTCGGTAAGTTTACGCCAGTCAGCATCCTGGGTCTCATCAGCATCCTGCTCTGCGGTTGTCTGATGGCGAGAAGAGTGAAGGGCTCCCTGTTCATCGCTATCATCATCTCTACATTGATAGGTATTCCGATGGGAGTTACCCAGTTTTCTGACAACTGGATGCCTGTATCTACCCCTCACAGCATAGCTCCTATCTTCTGCCAGTTTGATTTCTCGGGCTTCTTTACCCCAAAGATGTTCATGGTGGTATTCTCCCTGTTGCTTGTCAACATCTTCGATACCATCGGAACGGTGTTGGGACTGGTTTCCAAGTTGGGTATCAAGGAGAATGAGAAGGGTGAGATTCCTGGTGTGAAGGAGGCGATGATGAGCGATGCCATCGGTACTACAGCCGGTGCCTTGCTGGGCAGCTCTACCATTACCACTTATGTGGAGAGTGCTTCGGGAGTTGCCGAGGGCGGAAAGTCGGGTTTGACTTCTTTCTTCACGGGCTTGATGTTTATCCTGAGCATTTTCCTGGCTCCTATCTTCCTGCTGATTCCGAGTGCAGCTACCAGTGGTGCCCTGGTAATGGTGGGTGTATTGATGATTGATTCGTTCAAGAAGATTGAGTTGGAGGATATTTCCGAGTCGTTCCCAGCCTTCATCACGATGATTACGATGGTGCTCTGCTACAGTATCGCCGATGGCATCTGCCTCGGCATCCTGAGTTATGTATTGATCAAGATGATGGTGGGTAAGTTCAAGGATCTGAATCCTACGCTCTATATTCTGAGCATCTTCCTGCTCATCAATTATGCTTTCGGATAAAAGATAATCATAAAATCATAAACCAATATAAAGGCGGCAATCTGCATCACGCAGGTTGCCGCCTTTATATTGGTTTATTTTGTTAACCACTTCCAGATAGAAATGATTTATTTGTATCAATTTTCCTGGCATATTGATAAATATCTTGCACTATATTGTTGGCTCTTATCATCATATTTAAGATGTAATCTCTAGAATCTGAAACCGATGGTTCCAGTGATGCCATTCCAATTGGATAATCCTGAGGTGTGAGAATTAATGTGTCTGAAACCTAGTCCGATATAGGGAACACTTCTACTCTTCTTGCAGTTCGGATAGAGGATGAGATCAGCATTATAGGAGGTGTATTTCCAATCGGCATTTCCGATAGTATTGGTTACGGAGAGACGAAGATCTACCCCTTGTGCGGTAGTCTTTGGGTTGAAGAGTTTGAAGCCCAGTCCACCACCTAAGGTTTGGCTCTTGAAATAAGTCTTCACATCATCTTTCTTGTAGAGGTTGATGCTACCTTCAGTTTTGGCGAAGGCGTAGAAGCGTGTGGTAAGTTGATAGCCAAGGGCGAAGTTCAAAGTAGTAGGTGTCATACCTTTGTTCTCCATTCCCACGCTAGCATCGAGATCAAACGTCAGATGGTCTAAGATGGAGTAATGTGAGGCGTTACTTTCCTCTTGGGCGTGCATAGGCATCGCCAAAGTTGCGGCACCCATGATTAGAATTAAACTTTTCTTCATAATAATCTATCTTGTAATGTTAATATATAGCCCAATAGCCCATTTGTTGTAATGGTCTAAAGAACGAAAACGTAAGCAAAAGTACGGAAAAATGGCTACGGGTGTAGCCATTCTCCGTATCTTTTATGATATTTTGCATGTTCTTATTTACTTTGAAACACTTTTTCAAAGTATTTGAGAATATAAATAATACATACAGCTATAATAGCTTTGAATAACGATGTATTACCAAATATTATGTGCAAAACTTATTTGATAACAGTAAAGTTGACAGTAAATAAGTTTTGAGATAATAGATAATCATAAAACAATTGGCGGCAATCTGCATCACGCAGGTTGCCGCCTTCTTCATTTCTAACTAACTATCTATCAACTATTCAAAAAATGTATCAATATATTGGGTATATCCAGGGCTGATGCCCTGGATGTAGCTTGTTTCTTGTTTTTATCTTGTTTCTTATTTCAATCTTTCTACTTCAATCTGATGATGTTCAGAGAGCTGGCTGGAATCTCTACTGTGGCACCATTCTTCTCTGTAGTTACGTAGTTTTCTACAGGATAGATGTTGGTAGGATTATCGATGGTGTTCTCCTCCAGACCGTTCTTGGCTGAAAGGCGAATGAGCTTGCCAGCCTTGATCTCCTTGCCCTGAAGATTGATCTTCGCTGTGGTGTGCTCGGTGCTGGTGTTGGCAATCTTCAGGATTACCTCGCCAGTCTTCTCATCGAGTGTGGCTGTAGAGAAGATGCCAGGAAGGGTGTTGCCCTTCAGCTTGGTGGCGAATACCTCCTTGCCATCCAACTTGGCATAAACACTGTCGCCCACTACCTTCAGTTCGATATCGTACCACTTGCCGGTTTCAATCTTGCCTGGGCAGGTAGCCACCTGACTCTTGGCACCATTCACGATAGACTCCACACCGTGCTGGGTGTTGTTCCAGCCACCAAGGTTCAACCAGCAGTAGTTGTTCTTATCCACGTAGTTGAAGATGATGAGGAAACCCTCGTTGCCGGCATCCTTCTTCGCGCGTACCTTATATATATAACCGTTGCTGGTAATCTCGCCTGGGTTCAGACGGATGCAGCTTTCCTCGTTGCTGGTCTGCTTGATGAGGCTGCCGTCTGCCTTCCACTGTCCACGGATATCGGTAGGCAACTCCTGCATCGTCATTGGCAATGCCTTGCCGTTCTCATCGCTGTAGCCCTTGTCCTCGAAAGATACCTGGGTGCCCCATGTTCCCATGCCCACACGGCAGATGGCTGGCTTTACACGAGCCTGATCATACTTGTATGGATTCTCCTGGTTTACCTTCAATACACGGGTACCGATGTTGTTCGCCATCACGTTCTGAACGTAGTAAGATGGAGTTCCGAATACCTTATCAGATGTATATTGAATCATATCCGGTGCCCACATACGGTTGTTGAGGTTGGCGAAGATAGGAGCGTAGGATGCCATGGTCACAATATCAGAATTGTTCTCGATGCCCATCATATAGACAGCCTCACCGAGTGCTGCATCGAGCGAACCCATATTGCCGAAGCCCTGGGTTACGGCATATTCGCCTACATAAATCTCGCTGCCCTTGCGGTCGTAGTTATCATACTTGTTGAAGTTCTCTGCAAACCAGGCTGGGTTTCTGTAGTAGTGCTCATCGAGCAGCTCTACGCTCTCGTTGCTTTTCCACTTAGGGTTGTCATCGCCCCATGCCACCACGTTGCCGATGAGATGCATCTTAGGATATTTCGCCAATACGGCATCCTTGAACTTTTTGAAGCGCTCGTAGTAATGGTCGCTCTGCTGGCGAGGGTTTGGCTGGTTGTTCTCATTACCAATCTCCAGATATTCGATGTTGTATGGTTCCGGATGACCGTTCTTGGCACGCAGGGCACCATATTTAGAGGTAACAGGACCGTTGGCATACTCCAGGGCATTCATGCACTCGTCAATCCAAGGCTGGATGCTATCCACAGGAGTCATACCGCCATGCCACAAACCTACGTTTACCACATAGAGAGGCTTGGCGTTCAAATCTTCGGCAAGCTGAAGATACTCGTCGAAGCCCATACCGTCGCTGGTGCGGTAACGCCAGTTCACGTTCTTGTGGCCCGGACGCTCCTCGATAGGACCGATGGTCTTCTCCCAGTGGAATGCATTCTCAGGAGACTCCTGTCCCTCTACGTAGCAACCGCCTGGGAAGCGGACGAACTTAGGATGGATGTTATAGAGAAGCTGAGCCAAATCAGGGCGCAAGCCGTTCTCGCGATTCTTGAAAGTAGGAGGGAAGAGGCTTACCACATCCAGAACGATGGTACCCTTGCCGTCGGCTACGAGTTCAAACTGTGCCTTTGCATCGTTGGCATTGGCTGTGAATTCTGCTGTATATTTAGTCCACTTCTTGCCAACCTTGGCATTGAGTGCAGTTTCTGCATACACCTTGTCGCCCTTGGCGTTGGTGAGTCGTGCCTTCAATCCGCCCTTGTAGCTACCCTTTGCCCAGAAAGAGAGCTTGTAGGTTCTTCCCTGTACGGCATTGATGCCCCAGAAACCTTCGTTGATGAGAGAGGCTGTGGCTGCTGGCTTTGCCGCAATGGTAAGCTGGAGAGCCTTGCCCTGTGCATTGTTGAGCAAACTCTTGTTGATGAGTTGTGCCTGAATCTTGGCACCTTCCTGAGCCGTAGTCTTCCAGGTAGGGATGTTCTTGTCGTCATCCTCGAAAGAGCGGTTGCTGATGAGTTCGGCATAGAGACCGCCATCGGCAGCATGGTTGATATCCTCGAAGAAGATACCATATAAATTAGGTGAAACCTTGATGCCCGGATTTGAGGCATCTACATGGATGGTTACTTGGGCGTTGGCAGCCAGCGTTGTGGCGAGCACAGCCGAAATTAAAAACTGTCTTTTCTTATTCATTGTCATTATTTGTTTATTTTCAGGTTTGTTTTTATTTTGTTGCATGTTATTTGCTGGTAGCATGAAGCTGCAGCTTTTGGAAGTTACTTCCTGCTGCGATTCATACACAGCAGCAAAAGTACACAAAATACACGGAAAAGAGGTGGACAAAACGGAGAATATAGTGTAAAAGGTGGATTTTCTGCTGAAAATCCACCTTTTTATCCTCTGTTGGTTGATTAGCACGCCAGTATCAGAAATACTCTTCACCCACCCTTTACCCGGAAAATCTGCGTCATCTCATAGACCGAACCGGTCGAGCTTCCGTTTAAATCCGTGCGTAATCCGTGGAGCAAGAATGCTCTGTTAACTCAGCGTAATCCGATGAAGAAAATCTATGAAGAAACGAAGGGGGACATAAACTTATTACGCACTCCCTTATTCTTCTCCAGTAATCCCCCAATCCAATATGCCTTTTCCTTCCTCGTCCAGTTCTATGCCGAGGCCTATCACCTTTCGTTTGTCAGCCTTGAAAGGTTCCAGGTATCTGTTTTCTTGAATCTGCTGGATGGCAGCCTTCTTGCCGCCATTGTTTCTCAGCTTCAGTTCTATCACGTAGATGTAGCGGGAAGTCTGGGCTATGAGGTCGATTCTTCCTGTGGCAAGCATGTGCTCTACTTCTACTTTCAGTCCGATGGCATTCAGAATGGTACTGATGATGAGTCTATAGCGCTCTTCCATATCCATTGAGGCAAGCTTCTTGTTGCTGTAAGGCACGTCGGCAACCAATGCTTTCAATGTTTTCATAGCATCTGCGATTTCACCAGTACCCAATTGACGGAATAGACTACTCTGCAGACTGATGATATTGCTTTCAGATTGCATCGTCAGCGTGGGCAGCACCACCTCGTAGAGAGCCTGTTTCACTTCCTGATTAGGGAAACCGAGGAAGTAACCAAATTCATCGCTGCTTTTGATGGTAAGGTAGCCCGTCTGATAGAGGAAAAGCTCAGCACCACCATTGATTACATCAGAACTCTCAAGCGTCTTGCGTAAGATTGGACAATGTTCGAAATTACGTAAGCGAAGCTCCATATTATCCACAAACTTCGGCAGCATGGAGGTAGCGCCTGATGAAACCCAGAAACAGCTCAGGTCTTGTGTATCAAGTGCATTGAGGAGACTGAAAGGATTGTAGATGTCCACCATATTTCTGCGACTGAAATGGTAGCCGTCGTAGTAATCCTTCAGATTATCATGGGTTTGCTGCAAAGTCCAGCCGTTCACTTCTGCCATTCTTTCCAGTTCCGGCTTGAAGTTCTGTCCGATTTCTTCTTCTGTGATGCCGCAGATGGCAGCATATTCTGGAAGGAAACTGATATTGGTCAGGTTGTTGAGAACCGAGAAGAGAGAAATCTGCGTAAACTTGGTAATGCCCGTGATGAAGACGAAACGCTGGTAGGCATCGTCAGCCTTCAGAATGGCAAAAACGCTTCTATATACGTCTGTGCAACCCTCATGCTCGGGAGTTTTCCAGGAGTGCTGGAGAGGAGAGTCGTATTCATCGATGAGAATGGCAACTTTCTCGCCGATCTGCTTGTATGCTTTTATGATGATGGCGTCAAATCTGTCAGCGAGTTTGGCAGTTGGGTCTGGTGTGATGGCATACATCTCCTCGTATTCCTTGAATCTCAAGTTCAGATAAGAACGTAGGGTGTCAGCATTAGCTCCCCCTCGGCTCATGTCAAGTCGAATTACCGGGCATTGTTTCCAATCTTTTTCCAGCTCCATGATTTTCAGTCCTTCGAAGAGATCTTTTCTTCCTTCGAAGTAAGCCTGGAGCGTATCAACAAGCACAGATTTTCCGAATCGACGAGGACGGCTCAAGTAATTATACTGTTTACCATTGTTCGCCAATTTCCAGATAATGTCACTCTTATCAACATAGAGATAACCTTCTTCTCTAATCTTATTGAAAGATTGTATGCCTACCGGCAGCTTTCTGTATTCATTGTTTGCCATAATCATTTCTCCTATTCCTTTCTTTAGCCGCAAAGATACGGCAATTTTTTGAATCGTGCAAGTTTTTGGCAATTAAAAAGATGTAAATCGTTTCCGACAGGGGGGATTGCAAATCCGTCGAAACTGCAAGTCACTTTCCGTCAGTACTATCATGACGACCTCTCAGTGACGTCTTGACCCCTTGTCAGGAGTATCCTGACAAAAAGAAGAGGGTGTGTCATAAGTCTAAATAATGGCAGCCGAAGACGGGCTGAAAGCCCAAAAGCTCCTAGCCCAGGGCAGCGCCCTGGGTAATGTTGGCAAAAAACAAGGTCGCCCTGAAAGGGCAAAAGCTTTCAATTTCAAAGCTTTTGCCCTTTCAGGGCGACTTTGTTGTATCTATTCTAAAACCCAGGGCACTGCCCTGGGCTAAGAGCTTCTGCCCTTTCAGGGCGTATGGGATGTAGCTTATGACACACCGCCTTCTTTTTAAAACAGCTGTTTTTATACTTTATTTATATATAAGTAAAAGATGTTATTGTATTTATCACTTATCTTGTGTTTGTTGCAGAACACGCACTAATCGTAAAGGCATCGCCTTGTAACGGCCGGTGTTATTACCATTACTACCACTCACGAAACGTACGTTGGAAAAACCCTTCTTATCGTTGTACACGTCGAAATAGTTATACCAGTAACCATATTCCGGACTTTTTCCACTGAATCCTTGTGTTCCAGAGACTAGTGTTTTGGTCCAAAAGACCACGTGCATTGGATATTTATGGCTTTCACCTTCCAGATATCCTCCGTATGGCAGATAGATGGTTTTCAACTCAGAGTTTGTTGTATTCATATATGTACAATAGTATGATTCTCCAAGAGCTGTATGGCGTACCTCTGTTTTAAGCGTACCTTTCGCAATCAAGTCCTCAAACACCGATTTCTCTGGTATTTCAAAGTTTTCAGGAGATAGAGTAGAGGATAGATTCCCCTTTCTGGCATCTGATTTATCCTTATTCTCTGAAATCTTGAAGTATCCACCGATAGCACCTTTATGGGCTTTAAGTTCGTTGACGTCTGGTACATAAGGACTATTGTCGATAGCACCCAGATTACGGTCAAGCATGATGTAGGTCTTATTATTTTGTCCCTGTACTTTCACTACACCATAATAGAACCAGCCTTTCACCTTTAGTTTATCATCACCACCCTCTGCTAATTCGTATTTGTTAGCCATTTCTTCTGTAATCTCGTGGAAGATACCAGTATGATAAACATAATAGGTGATTTTGATCCCCTCTTTATTTGTTATCGTAAAGCTGCCTTTCCAAAGATCATAATTATCGTCTCGATTATCCGTCAATGTCACTTTCCAGAAATTTCCATCTTGTTCAACTTTAAAATGGGTATCGGTATCAGTTAGCTTATCACCCCCTAGGTAGGGAATCTTATAACTATAGGTATTTTTACCTACAGCGAAGTGAAAACCATTGTTTCTTACATTGCCTAGCATTTGCTCAGGTCTGATACCTTGCATATTATTATCCAACCACTCAAAGTAGTTTTCTGTGTTTACAACGTCATCGATTAACATCGTGACTTTACGCTTTGGATCGTCTCTCATAAAATCGAAGCCCGCCTGGGTTATCTTCACATCCAGTTTGAGGTCACCTGATGTTATCGTAACCGTTCCTGTTCTTGGGGTTTCATGGATGTTTGGATCCAATGTAAACGTCAGAACATATTTCTTGCCTGAAGATGACTGGCTATCATTTTCAGGAGTTGTAATTCCTTCGCCCTGCTGAGTATAGCTTTTAATCCAGCTATTATTGATTTTTACACCATATTTTGCAGAAGAGAGTGTAGTGACCAAAGTGATGGTTGCTTCAGTAGCTGTAGCCCCGAGGGACAGATTATCACATACGCCAAGTTCATAATCCTTGCAGGCAATCATATTGGTGATGGCAGGATTATCATCTTTTATTTCTGCCTCGATTCTATTTTCCGGTTGTGCATTGATGGCTTCCTCCAGAGAACTGAAGCCATAATCATTCACCTTGGTTACAGTGATGGTATAGTTGTGGTTTCTCAAGAGGGCATACTGGTAACTCTTGTCAGTATTATAGAGACCAACTTTGTAGTAACCTTCTACATTATCATATTTAGCCTTGATGATAATATTTGCTTGACCGATAGATGTCTCGTTTACAGCAACTACTCTGCTAGAGCCATCGCCAACATTCCCACTACTGAATTCTGTAGTGGTTGTCAACCCTTCATCTGTCGGCTCTTTATTGCCTTTTGGAGCGATAGCTGTTTTCTTTGCAGTATTGTTGATGATAAGCCCTGCGCTTTTTTCAGGAAAGATATCCTTGATGCCTTCAGCAACTTTGAGGGTAATCTTGGCATTAGAGCGAAGAAGCGAAATATTAGCATTCACAGGAGTTAGCAAATCGGTAACCTTGATGCTACCCCAACAAACTGGCTGAGTAAGGCTTGGAGTGCGCTCTGCTGCTTTGGTGATATCTTGTAAGTCAACAGTCTCTGCATCTGTAACATCGGCATTGGCAACTACTTGAATGTAGCTTGCTTCTTTCGGAGTGTTTACTTTGATGTTATAGCTGCCATTGCTTTGCTTATTGGTCTCTGTTAATTGATTGGTACAATCTTCTTTGCTCAGATATTTGTTGCTATTGTCGTAATAAAGCAATGTGAGCTTGTTGATTGATTCTGTTTCCGTAGCATCAGCTCTCGTGCCCAGTTGCTTTTCAGAAAAATTGGGCAAATCAATGTTCAAGACAAGTCCCTCGGCAGGGATTTCATCCCCGCCGAGTCCGATTGCCTCCATCGTATCCTTGCAGGATACAAGGCTTAGGAGCAATCCTATCCATATCATTAAATGCTTTATCTTCTTCATTTTTTCCAATATTATTTATTCAGTTACGCCATTAGGCGTACCTTGATGCCATTTGTCTCCTTGGTAATAACCAGTGTCGCCATACTTCTCGTAGCTATTGCCATCGAAGAGTGTAATAGTAGGAGAATTATCGTTGTTTTCCTTTTTCAGGAGGATGTTTTTTTCGTGTTCCCCTTTTACTGCTTTCAACTTGATGGTTGTTTTATACCAACCATTTCCCAGATTCTTGCATTCCCAGCTGTTTTTGGCTTTAGTGTCCCAAATGGTAAACTGGTCTGTTCCTGATGCGATACCATATACCTTATACCATCCAAAAAGCTCAAATTGGGTATATACCTTGAACTCTATGTCCTCTATTTCAGGCATATCATCATGTACACGCCATATAGGGTCTGATGTCGGATCATAGACAATCCAGCCTTCACGGTCTTCATAATCGAAGAGAGGAATACCTGGCTCCAGATGATGAGGACAACGGTGTAAACTATATCCTTGATCTAGATATGTATTATTACTGAACATAATCAATGTCTCACCTGGCGTAATAGTTCTTTTACCTTCTGATCCATTTGTATTTGATACAGACTGCGCATTTTGAGGGAAGTCTTTGTAATACCATCCGGTGTTAGTCTCGTCGGCCACCATTTCTTCTCCAGGCCATCCATTTCTATCGGTTCCTTTCGTAAAGATCCAACCTTTTCCTGTAACGGCATCTTCTGTTTCACCTATCTGGGTATAAACATAGATGCGGTGGTTGTCTGGTTGGGGATCACTTATATCTTTTGCATCTGAATTCCATCCATCGCTCCAGTTGTTTGTACCTTCTTCTGCTAAGATTCCCTTGAAATTATCGGAACCGTTACCTCCGTTATATTTACTTCGGTCATTGATTGCTCTGAAATAGATACGGTAGTCACCGATAGGAGGACTAACTGTTACACGAACAGTCTGAGACTTAGAGCCGTCTTTTGACTTTACCGTGAATTCATGAATGGTAGTTGTTACAGGATCAGTTGCAGCAGTAACCGTGAACGTTCCTGTGGCGGCATCCGATGAAGCTAAACTCATTTTGATGGTAGAGTTACCTTTTGTATCTGTAATTGTATTTGTATCTGTAATTCTATCCAGCACAATACCACCAAGATTAGTATCCCACTTTATGGTTCTTTTATTCTGTTCTGCCTCTGTACTATTATAGTAGATGACCAGTTCTTTTGTTACATCCAGATAAGGTGTAACATCATAATGTACATCTATATATTTCTTGAGATTATTTGCCTTGAGCCAAAACTTAGCAGTGCCTTCTAGCTGATCATTTGCATAATCACTGATTGGGATATTTGGATTCACGCGAAACTCTATACTATCATTGCCATTAGCGTCTTTACCACGTTTGGTGCCAATGATGATGTCTTTTGAGTTTATTTTATTATCGCATCCAAAATCTACTGTGACAGCATTCGATTTATATGTAATATAATCATTTGTCGTAGAGGTCACTTCTGCCTTCGTCTTGCTTACCCACAAAGTAGTATGGTTGAAGTCGGCATCTATCTGAATAGGTTGCCAGTCCTTTACGCTCACATTACAGTCGAGAGTCATGTTTCCCAGACTCTTGATGTTGCCGATAATCTCGTAGTAGGTGCCACGAGGGAAGGTTGGAAGTTCCGTAGTAGAACTTTCATTCTGCTTGTGTCCTAACGGAATGATATACTTGTTGTCGATATTACCATTGATGCTTCCTTCAATAGCCAGTCGTGACTGCTGTGAAGCATTGGCGACGTATCTCTCCGGCAAATAGTATGTGCCCTGGAAAAGCCATTTGTCTGCCGCATTTGTTGGATTGGCAGAGCCTGTGGCTCCTTCGTTGAGGGTGATTACATCCTGGTCGTTTATATTTGCGTTATCATCATTTCGTGTCCACGCATCATCCCCCTGATAGTAAAGACCATTGCTGTTACTGGTAGAGTTAACTTCATATTCCTTGCTCTCAAAGCCTTTTGCATATTCATCAGAAACCTGAGACTGGCTGAAATTTCCATCCCAACAGAGGGATGTTTTTGGGGTTAACTGCTGTGCAAGAATGTTCTTGATCAAAAACCTATTGCCGCTAAGTACGGTTGCTTCAGCAGGGTCGAAAATGAGATTCAACTTTACCTTGACGCAAGTGAATTTCAGGTTTGCGATAACAGTTGCAGATTTATCTGTCGCCTTGATTTCTGTTTCTGCAGTTTTGCCGTTGTCCTTTGGCTCGTATATCATTGGGATATTGGTGGAGATAGGTAAACCTGGGGTCAGGGTGGAAGTATATCCCAGCACCAGTTTTTTCAAATCATCTTCTGTAGTGATATTCTTGTCTTTCAATACATCACTCATATTGGCAACTACATAGATATGGTATTTGCCTGGCTCGATGGTGAGCTGATATTCGGCTGCATTCTCATTCAGCATCATGCTTGCCAATGGCGCAGGAAGATTCTCAGCTACGAGTTTACCTTTACCATCTATAGGAAAGGCGTAGAGGCGAAGATCATTGATCTGGCATTCATCTACCGTGGCATTATAGGTAGGAAGACCGGAAGCATCGTCGGGATTGGTGCCGCGGCTGCTGAGCACGGTTGGTACCAGCACGTGCAGGTTGCTTGACGAGTTGGTGGTATATCCGTTACCCTCCAACTCGTCATTACAACTAACTACAAATAAACTAGTCAACAACCAAACTATGAAACCTATATAGATATGAAATCTTCTCATGATAACTTTGTCTTTTACATTGCTAATATCAATAGTTTAATTTCGACAAAGTGGAATCAGATTATAAGTCGGCTCGCTGTATGCGCTTGCTCCAATCGAGGATGGAGATGCCCAACTTAACGTATTGCCACTTGTCGCCTTTTAAAAAGAAATCCAGCTTGTAGTCGTATTCTCTGTCCAGGAACTCCTGTGCCGAATAGTTCATTGCTTCGAATGCTCCACGGCCCTGTGCCAGAAAATCGGCTAGGTTGATGCGGACCACTTCTTCGCCCGTCTTCTTGTTCCAGATGCTCAGTATCGCATTCTTGTCGTTCTCGGTTGCTGGATGCAACACGAGGCGGGAGAACATCAGGGCGGCGTGAGCGGTACGCTCCTGTACGGTACCCTCCGGAGTGGTGAACTCGGTGGTCCAGGTCTTGTAAGGGGTGTATGTCAACTCCTCGTCTGGGAGGAGAGAATTGTCATAATTGATGTAGCCATTGGCATCAGTTATCTGATAACTGAAGTCTTCGGCGTGGATGTCGGCTGGTTCGTCCAGCTGATGCAGACTGATGGTGAGCTGCTTGGTGTCTCTGACGAGACTGATGGTATGGTGGGTAATCTGAAGATCCTTCACCTCTACGGTTTCGTTGCTCAATCCCTGCCAGAGGGTATCAAGCGGAAGAGCCTGGTTTTCTACCTTTCCGGCATTTCTGTCGAGTCGGGCACGGAGTTTTTCGATGCTTTCTCCTGCTGCTGGAGCTTCGATGTGGAATTTGGCACCAGCCTGTGACAGTGCCTCTTCGTATTTCTTCTGGAAGGCGAAGGTGGCGAAGCGGTATTTGCCAGGTTGCAAGTCTATGCGCATGGCATAGTTAGGGCCTTTGAGGGGTTGGGATTTTCCCTCGTTGGCTGCATCTTGGCGAGCCACTAGGTTGCCCTGCTCATCGAAGATGAACACGCAGACGCCGCCTACATGATCGTTGAACATATCAGCGCGCTGGACGTTGTAGTCGTACTTGAACTGCAAGTCAACTCCCATATCGCAAGGAGGGAGATCGTCGTGCATCAAGTCGTTGCAGCTGCTGAGCATACTGCCGAGAGCGACGATGGTTCCGAAAGCAGCGGTGCGGCTGATAGCAGCCAAGCTGTCGAATCCCCATTCCATGCGTATATTCTTGATCCAACTATGTAACTTTTTGTTTGCCATGATGCTGTTTTGGTTATTGTCTATATAAAGTTTCAAAATATCAAGTTGTGTTTCTGGCTTTCCACTATGGTGAAGCTGAAAACACAACTCGTATGTTTTAACGAAGGCGGGAGCCTAAGCTCCGCCTTTCGTTGTTATTACGCTATTACAAATCAACGCTCTGTGAACGCTTAGCCCAGTCAAGGATCTTAACGCTGACGGAGATGTACTTGTAGTTCTCATCGTCTGGCTCAGTAGGCTTGATAGTAGGTACATCTGGAGTGCCAGGACCACTAACGCTATTTACAGTCAATTCATACCAGTTGTTACGGAGTACACCATAACGACCAAGGTACTTGTTGTTATTATCCACGTCGTTATCTCCATAGGTTAAATCACCTTCGTGCCATGGAGTCAGGTCGTTACCGAAATGCTTAACATGAGTGATGTAATAAGATACACCTGAAGCATAAGTTGCAATACCAACGATAGGGTCTGTAGGTGTTGCAGCTTTCAAACCAAGCTTTTCATTGATATCTTTAATCTCGGTTGATGATACGTTAGTACCATTATGCAGTACGTTTGCTTCTGTCAAAATCTTGGTGCCAGCGTTATTCTCGATTGCACCAAGCTCAACTTTTACCTTATCTGGATCTGTTTCATTCAGAACTTCTTGAGCTTTTGCCTTAATCTGCGCCTCCAAATCTGCCTTATGCCAAAGGGCAGTGTTGTTGCCAATCTTGTAGAAAGTTTCATTATCTGCGAAGCCGTTAGGTTTGTATTTTGCCTTGAATACAACACGAGTTGTCTGCCCCTGCACCATATGCTTGATATCGAATGTATTCTCGAGGCAGTACTGTGGTGTTGCTGCATTACCTGTGATTGCTGCATTTGATTCCAAAACATTAAATTGTGTCTTGCAGTTTTCAACTGTAGTATAGTCAGTGCTATAGTTAGGGTCAATACCCCAATATACGCGCTTGAAGGCTGTGTTTGTAACATCAACAAAACGACCTGTTGAAGGAGCAGCAGCGGTTGAAGCACTCCAAATTGTTGTAAATGGATTATTCAAACCTGTTGTCTTGTGAATAGGGTATGTACTCTTATTGGTAACATCCAAATTCCATGCAGTGATATCAACCTTATCTTTTTCATATAGTTTTCCTGTTGGCTGAAGCCCTGTAGGGAGAGAACCAACAGTAACCTTTGCCAAACCACGCTCAACATGTATGGTTGTTGCTTTACTTGTTTCTGCAGCCTGCTTGGTTGCATATACTTTCTCAATCTTTACAAGAGTCTTTGGCTCGCCTGTTGTAAACTCAGGCGCATTTGCCATATAGAATCCATTGGTGTTATCTGCGAATTTTGTATCTGTAGATGTAGTGGCATTCCAGGTACTGTATTTCTCGCCTGTTGTAGGCATATTTACCTTAAGATCATTTTTCTTATCCTTATTGTTAAGAACTACCAATGCATAATAAGTGCTTGTGAGATCAACCTGGCTCAATTTTGCAGTGATGGTAGCTGCAGTAGTAATACCATTGTTGCCATCCTTAACCCAAGGAGCCATAGTTCCCAAATCTGCAGTCTCAACGAATGTGTAGTCGTTTTCAGAAGAACCTGCCTGCTTGAAAATGAGCAAGGTTACATCCTTGACATCATACTCGTTAGCATCTCCTGGCGTAAAAACAGGATCACCAGCTGCACGTGTACCACTTGTTGTTGGCAAGTTGATGCTTAATGTAGCATAACCTACACCTGATTCATTCTCACCTGAACCATTACCACCATTTACTAAGTCGTTGTTGCTAGAGCAGCTAGCAGTCATAGCAGCCAAAACTGCCAATCCAAAGAAATGTTTAATTCTCATAATCTATGTGATTTTATTGTTAGTTATTACTTTTATTGTTCCGCCTTCATTTCCTCGTAGATCTTTCTGATGCGTTCAGCTTCCTTCGAGTTTCCTGCCTTGGCAAGATGTTTCTCGGCAGTTACGAGGTCGCCCTTCTGCAAATCTGTGCAGGCGGCATTGAGATTGGCTGTCTCATCATCAGGGAAGAGACGGACGGCAATATCAAATACCTCGTTGAACTCAGGAGAACCAGGCTCATAGGTCTGTGCCACCAGATACATCTCCTGTAATGACAACTGCTGAGGCTTGGTCTTCAGGATTGCCTTTGCCTCCTCAATGTCGAAAGGACGGACGGTATAGGTTACCGTATAGTCGCTGTGGCGCAAACGAGGATAAATCTCACTCATGATGTAGCGATAGCTAGCCGGATAAAGCTTCTTGATTTTCTGGTCCTTTGCATCAGGTGCCAATGATGAGTTGGCAACGGCAAGGATGGCAGACTTATCGGCTAAGTTGCTCGCTTCCACCTTCTTCTTGAATCCCTCCCAGTCTTCCGGGGTGGCGTGATAGGTGAAGAGCTTATTATCGATAGTGTAGAGATTGCATACATAATTGCGCAGGGCAGCCGCACGGTTGTTGGCGAGTCGCACATTGTTGTCGTAAGGACCGTCTGGCGACGCATAGCCATGAATATCGATATTGGTGATGCTCACATCCTTGTCGTTCTTTACGAGGTCGATGGTGGATGTAATCTTTCTCAGCTCTGCTGCATTCTCACGGAAGTCGGCAAGGATATCGCTCTTGTTGAGCATGAAGCTCAGGTAAGCTTCACCCTTTTCGGCTCTTACCTTGATGGCTTCAGCCTTTGGCTTCACGTAATGGTCGCGACCAATCTTGGGTATTGGGTTGATGACCGCCATCTGGGTGGTATCCTGATCCATCAGGTTGCCGCATCCGCAGAGGTCTTCCGTCATGGAGAGGTTGAATGCCTTCATCCACTTCCTATAGGGAAGGGTCTGCGAGAAGAGCACCTGCTGCTCGGTATCATTCCTGCGTCTCACTACCACTGCCTGGCTGTTCTTCAGTTTGCTGCTTTTGCGCAGGTATCTGATGTTCTGGTTTTTGCCATTGATGATAATGGGATTCAGGGCGATGGTATCTTCTCCGGCAATAAGCGGAGTGAAAACCAGCTGTTGCTCTGATTTGAGCTGCAGACTATCGAGATGAAGGCGGAAAGCAACCTTGAGACTGTCGCTTTTCTTCTGTGTCAAGACGCTGTCTATCAGAATCTTGCCTCCAGCCAACCGTAGCTGCGAATCATCTATCTTCTGGGCTTGTATAGTCAAAGCGCTCTGTGCAAACAGAATGCAAAGGGGCGAAATGACCGCATAAAGCTTCATTTTCTTCATATTCTTCATCTTGTAAAAGAGGGTTTGATTTTGTTTTTCGCTATCTTGGTGATATTGTTCCTAGAATGCGTATATCAGGGAGAGGGCGGCTTTAGTTGGACCTACATAGTTGCGGTGGTCCTCGTTAAGGCATTTGTCACATCTTCCGTAAAGCTTGTATGGGCTGTAGATGTATCCTAATCCGATGGATCCTTCGAGATTGAGATGCTCAGACAGCAGCCATTGGTATCCGTAGGTGAGACCACCACCGACATACCAGCCTTCGTAATGTCTTCCTTTCTCTGTCTTTGGCAAGATGCCGAAAGGCAGGTCCACATTTTTTACATTGTATTCACCTCCAAGGGCATGGATGCCGAAAAAGTGACCTCCAAATTTCTGGCAGGTGTACCAGCGGTACTCTGGCATTACGTTCCAGTAGCGCAATTTCTTGTCGCCTGAGAACTTCCAGGGATTCAGGGCGCCGAAAAGCTGAAAAGTGCTCTTCTTGCCCGTGCCTATTTCTAGACCAGCATTGAGCGATGTGGTTGCCAGACCAAGCAGGTTGGTCTTCAGCGCTACCTCCTGCGCTCGGGTTACTACTGTTGAGAGAATCAGCAGCAATAACATCGGTGTTCGTTTGAACAATCTCTGCTTCTTCTTCATATTTTTACTCTGTTGATTTTCTTACTTAAGGATAATGTTAGTTGCTTATTCTTATTATTGTCATTTACTTATTATCTCAGACTTACCCTTGTAACAAAATGAATGTCGCCGGGTTTCCTTTTCGGTTGCAAATATATGATGATTTTCTCAAAGGTGCTTCAAAAAAGTGATGGAAATCCCGTAAAACAAAATGCAAACGTTTGCATTTCTGTGCGAAATGTGTGGGAGCACAAAACTTGTGAATATGACATAAGTTCCTGATATATAGAAGATAAAAAGCGAGGGTGTAAGTTGCACACCTTCGCTTATGAAACGTTGTTTTTTTGATGAATATTTTTTTGGTGATTTGAAAATCAGAAGATGGGAAAATCCGGCTTTTGGGGGCTATTTCAGAACTTCCATCGCCTTCTTCAGACCTCTATCCACAGCCGAAAGCAAAGAATGCACAATTGTTACTTGCCATCATCTGGCAAAGGCCAGTTGGGTGATGGCTTGCGGGCAGCTCTCATCTCCTTGTCGAATTCTTCTACCATTTCTGGCAGTTCCTTGGCAAGGTTGTGACTCTCCGTAGGGTCGTTCTTCAGGTTGTAGAGTTCCAGCGGAGCGTTCTTCTTTATGGTTACGCATTTCCAGTCGCCCTTTCTCGCTGCCCGCTGCTTGCCCGGAAATTCCCAGTAGAGCAATCGGTGGTCGGTGTTGATAGGCTTACCGTCCTGGTAGGTCTGCTTGCCGTAGAAGAGGGGCAGGATGTTGATACCGCTGTAGCCTTGCGGCAGGGCCTGTTCCGAACCGGCGAGGGCAGCGAAGGTGGGCATCACATCAGGGAAGTAGATGATGTTGTCGAGCGTCTGCACGGGTACCCGGTTGGGCTGGTTGACGATGAACGGCACGCGGATGCCGCCTTCGTAGAGCTGTGCCTTTCTGCCACGGAAACCGGCGTTGCAGTTGAAGAGCTTCAGTGGGGCTTGCACGGCTGCGCCGTTGTCCGAAGCAAAGATGACGAGCGTATTGTCGCGGAGCTTCAGCTTGTCCAGGGTCTTCAGCAGTCTGCCGATGGCTGCATCCATGTGGGTAACGAGTGAGGCATATCGCTTGTCGTTCATATCCCACGTTTCGTCGTCATACCACGAGGTGTTGTCAATGATGTATGGCTCGTGGGGAGCATCGTAGGCAAGATAGAGGAAGAACGGATGGTTTCTGTTGCGCTTGATGAAGCTGATGGCATCATCGGTAGAGATATCGGTGTTGTGCTTCACGTGCTTGTCGTGCTCGTTTGCCTTGATGTGGATGAGCTTGTCGTTGTCGAACCGGTTGTAGGGATAATAATAAGGTGAATTCGACTCTACGGTGCTGATGAGCCAGCCGTGGAATTCATCGAAGCCACGGTAGATAGGCGATGCCTTCGGGTCGTATCCGTCGAGATGCCACTTGTTGACCAGACAGGTTTTGTAGCCTGCGGCTTTCAGTACGGTGGCGAGGGTGGTATCGGTAGGCAGGATGTTGGCTCTGCGCACGATGGTGGTATCACCTTTCGGATTAATCTTGTAACCGGTCAGTCCGCCGGCTGTGCAGGTGTTGTCGCGGATGGTTGTGTTGCCCGTGTTCTTGCCTGTCATCAGGGCGCAGCGGGATGGCGAACTGATTCCCGAACCGGCATAGCTCTGTGTGAATCGGGTTCCCGTTTCGGCTAGATGGTCGATGTTCGGGGTCTTGATACATTGACTGCCATAGCAGGAGAGGTCGCCCAATCCGAGGTCATCGGCTAGGATGAAGACGATGTTGGGGCGGTCGGGAGTAGCCTTCTGGCTGCTGTTTCCGTTGGTTTCTGGTGTAGCTGAGGCTGCGTTGGCTGCCAATCCCGGAAGGGCGGCAGCCAGACAACTGCTACAATAGATCAGTTTCGTTTTGTTCATGATAGTTTTTTTGTTTATCTTGTTTTCATGTTTTATCATTTTTGTTTATTTGAGGGTGTGTCAAAAGTCCAAGACACACCCTCTCTTTATCTCAGCACTTCTAATGCTTTCAGGAAAGCCCTGTCGGTGGCTCCGGCGGCATTCTGATAGATGCCCTTGATTTCATTCTCCGTCATCGGGTCGAGGAGATAATCGGGGGTAATGCCCACGCCTTCCAGCAGTCTGCCCTGTGCATCCTTGGTCATGCAGGTTGGCATATAGAAATACAGATAGCTGGTTACATTTCCCTTCCAGCCGCCGTTGCTCGCCGAGTTATCCATCAGCATGGATTGGGCTCCGCAACTGTTTCTGCCAATGAGCTTCACGTGGTCGCCCTGGCTCTTCAGGATAAGCGAGGTAATCTCCGACATGCTGGCACTGTGGTTATCCAGCAGGATGGCGGTAGGAATCTCCCGCTTCACACTGCTTCCGGTAACGGCGATTCGCTGCGGAATCCATGGGGTGTAGCTATATGGGTTGTTATCTTCCTTCTTGCGAACGTAAGCATAGACGGCTGACTGGGTTACCAGAAAGTCGGTCAGCAGTCGGGTATCAGCCACGGCACCACCGCCATTGCTGCGAACATCCAGGATAAGCTTCTTGATATCGCCCTTAGCCAGTGGCTCCAGGAACTTGCTGCGGTAAGTCTCTACCAGTTCATGGCCCGTAGTAAACTTCAGGTCTTCCCAGAAATTGGTGAATTCCCTTTCGTGCCACAGATAATCTGCCAATCGCTGCGCCATCCAGTTGCGGAAGGCTTTTTCCTCAGCCAGAGCCGGATATTTCGAATTTTGGGTAAGATGGTTTTTCAGGATGCTTACCGCCTCGGTGTTATCTGCTGAGGCTGGAAGTAACTGGATGAAAGAAGGGGCACTATCGTAGGCAGCGCACGAGAGATGATAAAGTCCCTGATAGTTCTTGCCCGCATTGTAAGCCTCCATCTTGGCGATGGCAGCCTGCACCTGGTCTGATGCCAGATACAGGTTGGTTTGCGCCAGGAGCAGGTTGGCTTCTTCCTTAGCCTGGTCTATCTTATTGGGGTCAGTCACCAGTTCGCTGGCTTTCGTGGCAATCATCTGTTCGTCGATATGGTATTTATTTTCCGCATTCGTAGGCAGATAATCAGAATGATAGGTATAGACACAGTTTTCCGAGATATAGAAATTGCTGAATCCCAGATAGAAGACGCCTGGGGCATCTTTCACGAAACCGCCCATCATGCTGAAGTTGTCGGTCAGACTTCCGAAGGCTGTACCGTCATCCTTCAAGTGGTTGCGGGTGTAATCCCAGTGGTAAGCCATCGGGAAGATAGGTTCTCTTTCGTAGAGTTTGCTTTCAAACCGAACCGTTTCTGTGGATGAATGGGAAACCGGAAGGGTGATTTTCACGAAGAAATGCTGGTCGATAATCTGATTCATGATTTCCTGGAAATACTGCTTCGCCTTGGCATTGTCTGCCAATATTTCAGCCTGTGTATTTTCAGATGAAGGCTTGAAGGTTTTCAGAGCCTCAAACTTCGGCTTGTACATTTCGTACACCTGTTCCCAGGAGAGAGAAGAGACGCCTGCCTGTTCGTTGAGGTCGCAATAGCGCTGGTTCATCACCCTCCAGAATATCTCAAACAAGTCGCCGTATGAACGGACGTTGGCATCGGTATAATCGGAAATCGACTTAGTGTTGGCATCGTTATCCGATACACAACTGGTCAGCGACATCGCAAGGGATGCTGCCGACAACAGGAAAACCAGGAAGAATCGGATTCCACCTATTTTATATATAGGACGTTTTTTATATAGAGAGTTTCTCATCTTTGCTACTTTTGAAAATGAAACCTTTATAGTTTGTAGGCAATGCCAGCGGTGATGACGCTGGAGTTGCGGCGGGCAGTCTTGCTTGTACGGGCTTTCTCCTCGTAGATATGCGAGAAACCGTATTGGAAGTTATACCCGATGGAGCCATCTATTTTTCCGAAGGAATAACCTATCTTGATGCCGGCTTCTCCTCCAAAGAGGCTGCGGCGCAGATGGTTCTCGTTCTTCTTGAAATCGTAGGTGGTGTTATATTTGATGTAGGTTCCGTCGCCCTGGTATCCCGTCATGATGTTCATCGGATAGATGCCCTTGGTGTGCATGGAGGTGAAGTACTCGTAATATACGCCCACCTGTGGCTTAATCCACAATCCTTTTTCGTGGTAGGGATTATGAATCAGATAATATCCCACGTTGAGTGGGATGCTGATGAAATTGTTGTTGTATCGGGTGTTCCAGGAGTCGCCGCCCAGATTCTGGTACAGGTAGTCGCGCTGTACGAATCGGATGCCGGTTCCCACAGCCAGGTTGTCAACTGCCAGATATTCTGCCCCGATACCAGTCGCCACTCCCGGTCTCACCTTATAAGTAGTGGTGGACAAGCCCGATACATCCGTATCGAGCACGCTGCAACTGACGCCTGCTTCAGCCTCCACCTTCCATCGGTAGGAGGTTTGCTGTGCCTGAATGCCCTGGCAGCAGAAGGCAAGGGCTATGGATAAATATACCTTTCTCATTTCTTTTCAAAAATCTTGCAAGCCTTGTTGCCTGCGATATAAGCTACGTATGCTTTTGCATACACTCTTGGTCGTCAAGTTTGGCAAAGCCATTTTGTAATTGTCCTTCAGGGTGGTCATACCCAAGTAGTAGAGGCTGATAGGGTAGAACTCTGGGGAAAAGAACTTTTGCTTGTTGAACTTGCTGCGTAAATCGGCTTGTGAATAGTACAATTCTCCATCCATCAACAGGCTGTCGAGCATTTCCTTGGCATTGTCAAGCGTGATGGTCAATCTTCTTATCCAACTAGTGTCGGTGCGCAGGTTCTCATCTACCATTTCCGTAGGGATGCCACCTCTCAGCTCTGCAAAGTTCTTGAGGAAGTAAGTCAGAATGGTAGAGTTGAACAACGGTTCTGCATTTGGCAAAAAGTGGTAACCGTCATAATTGTTGAGTATCAGAGTCCATAATTCCTCGAAAGAGGCTTGAGGGCCATATTTCTTGATGACATACTTCAGATATTGGGCTGCTTCCTCATGGGTAAAGCCCAATAGATTGGTAAATTCAGGCTTCAGTGTCAACATTTCTGCGATGTTGTAGCCACTGGTTAAGTCATCCATGGTGACAGGCAGTACTCCTGTGCAGAAGCAGGTGCGGATGGTTCCTTCGCCAATGCCAGCCTTGATAACCTTGAAGAATGTTCGCAGGAAACTTTCCCCTGTAGTCAGGTTCTGGTACAGCGAATCCTTATAGACAACTAATAGCTGGTTGGTAAAGTTGTCGTATTCATCTATTAATATATAAAGAGGTGGAAGATTATGGGAAGCGATAAACTCGCATACTTCAATCAGCATGTTGGAGGCATTGCCATCCTCTCTGAACTTGAAATCTCCAAAAAGGTCTCTGTTGCGTTCCACCAATGTACGGAGTGGACTGCAATTCACGGCATTGAAGTTCTTCTCGATGTCTTCCTTCTTGCTGGCAACGGAAGTTGTGGAAAAGTCATATCTTACTACGAGATATTGGTTGTGCTCGTTTGTTGGGTGTTCACCAATCCAAGTTCCACCAAATAAATCCTCGAATTGTGTTGCCATGTTGCGGTCGTAATAGTGAGCCAACATGGAAACGAGCAGACTCTTTCCGAATCTGCGAGGACGGAGGAAAACAGGTGCTTTGTAACGCTCAAGCAGTGGAATATAGTTGGTCTTATCCACATAATAATATCCCTTGTGGCGAATCTCTGCAAAGTTCGCCACAGCGTATGGAACGGTAATATCTGCCTGTGAGTATGTCATTGTCTATCTCCTTTTTGTTGCAAATGTACAACTTTTATTTATTACTGCCAAATAAAATAGAAAGAATTTGTTTAATATAGTAAAAACAGTCCCGCAAATGCCGAATAATTAATAACTGAGCCCACTTTAAAACAAGCCTTACTTTTTAAATGTGGGCTCAGTATGTAAGAAAAAAATGTTAGCTATTTATGCTCATGGGGTTGCTGAGCTTTAAAAGAAACTTTCTTGCTATGATAGCTTTCTGATAAATGGATTAATAGTTGGTCATCTTTGAACTGGAGACGGAGTTCGATGGCGGTTATCCAATCCACGAAGTGCGTTTTGATGACTAACTCTTCACCTTGCCAGGCATAGCAAGAACTGGCGTGGAAAGGAAAATCGATAGTGCTGAAGCAATTCAATGTCGTACCACGAGGATTCTGTGGATAGAAACCGATGGAGGAGGTCTTCCATTGCTTGAAACCCATTTCGATGATGCCCTTTCTGCCAACACTATCCACTACTTCCATTTTCTGAGGAGTTAGGAAGCTTACTTGCTTCCAACCCAATGGATTTTTGTCGAGCTGATAGCTTACGTTGAGAGGTATGCTCATCTGCCTATTGCTCTTCTTTCCCTCCAAGAGTGGAAGTGCATAAGTAGATTGTTTCTTCTTCAATATGCGGTACGCCTTTCCAGGTCGGATGTCCCTCTCTTTAGATGCGCTCTTATCGTTGGATGGGATAATGCCTGGGAACAAAACATTTTTGATGAGGCTTTGTTCCTTACTTCCGTTGCCAGTAAGACATTGGGTGATGGCTACCACCATGTCTTGCTGTGGGTTTACGATGATATATTGTCCGTAAGCACCATCTGCCCTTGCGGCATCAGGCCATTCACACATCCACATCTGGTAGCCATAGTAATCTTCTACGTGTGGCGACATCATCGCCTTCACCCAGCTAGATGGTATCAGTTGCTTGCCTTCCCATTTACCTTGTTGCAGCAATAACTGTCCGAACTTAGCAAGCGACTCGCTCTGCAGATAAAGTCCCCAACCTGCCGTGTTGATACCTTCAGGACTCACTTCCCATTTCACCTTTTCAATATGAAGAGGTTCGAAGAGACGTGGCTTTAAGTATTCCAGCAACGTCATACCTGTTACCTTCTGTATGATGGCGGAAAGCAGGTAAGTGTCAAGAGAATCATATTGAAACTTGGTGCCTGGTTTGCAATTCATAGGATGGTTCAGATAAGTCTTGACCCAGTCTAAGTGCTCACTTCTTACTTCATCGAAGAAAACGAATCCCGATCGCATGGTGAGCAAATCTTCTATGGTGATGTCGGAGAGCCATTCGCTCACTTCCTTGGGCAGATATTCTGGAAAGAAGGTAGCGAGACGGTCGGTCAACTTCAGGCGATGTTCGCCGATGGCGATACCGATAGCTGCCGATGTAAATGTCTTGGAGCAGGAGAAGAGGGTGTGCCCATATTCTGCCTTGAATGGGGCTGGGTGGATTTCGCCTATCACCTTGCCGTGACGCATCACGATGGCACTGTGGATATCGGTCTTGGGAAAAGACATCAAGGAGTCGAAGAATGCTACGACCTGCTTGCTTTTTACTCCTGCCTGCTCTGGGGCAACACGAGGAAGATCGCCGGTTTGGGCTTCTGCAGAGAGAAGCCCAAAGGCGAGTGATATTGTCAGAAATAGTTTTTTCATATCAGTGGGTGTTTTCTTATTTGAACAGTTGTGGAACAAACTGCAGGGTGTACTGTCGCCAGTTGCTCCAGATATGTCCACGGCTGCTCTCATGATAGGTGTATTTCAGTCCATCCTTGTCCAGTCGTTCCATCAACAACTTGTTGTTGTTCATGTGCTGATCTTCCTTTCCAATGGCAATCCAGTAGAGCTTTACGCCTTTCTTAGCCTGTGTGGCAAGTTTGGTATCCAGGTTGGCGTAGGCAGGGAATGCCTCCATGTCAACATCCTTGAAGTTGACTCCTGCCGAGAAGAGTCCCACATAGTCGAACAAGTCTGGGTAGTTGGCTGCAGTGGTAAGAGGATGGGTTTCGGTAAACTTGTAATAGAGACTGAATCGACCCTTGTCTTGATGGAAGAGATGGGTGATGCCGGCAGTGTAGAACTGGGCACGGTCGATGTAGTTGGTAAATTTCAGGTCGAATGTTCCTGGATCGAAATTCTGGTAAGCACTCAGCGTGAAATAAGTCTTCTTGGCAAGTTTGCCAGACACGTTGATGTCAAAATTCTGTGCACCAAAGGTGTTGGTCTGATACTTCAGCTTTCCCTTGAATGTTTCACCGCCACGTTCCATATAGGAATCCACACCATAGCCAATCTCACCAAAGCGTATGGCTGTGGTAGATATGTTCTGCAGACCCTGGCTGGCAAGCAACTGTTCGCCACGCCAATGGTTGCTTGTGGTGTTTGGCCAATAATAGAAAACTGCTGGCAGTCCATCTACAGTAACTGCTGTGTAGCTCATAGGCAAGCCTATCTCTACTTGACGAGGCTCTGTGGCATCCTTGGCGTTGAGCATCACACCATGGTCATTGCCTGCGGTTTCTGTTGTGTCCTCTTTTTGTATATAAGAGGAATTAACTCTTGCTAGAGTTGTCGGTACCTCATTGGCTCTGACTGCTGTTGCTGTTGTAGCCATCAGTACTGATGATAAGAGAAAAATGTTTTTGTTCATTTCTAAAAGTTATTAGTTATACTGATTGGATTTGAAAGATTTCTAATGAAATTTTCGCTTGCAAAAGTACTGCAAAAAACGATTGCTGCCAAGAAATATACCATAGATAGACTTCTGAAAAATGAATAATCGCTGATAATCTGATGGTTACACAATATGCATATCCGGTAGAATATACCCTGTTAAAGAAAGAATATACTCATAAAAAAGGTGACATACGCCTTGTGATAAGGCACATGTCCCTTTGAAATCAGGCTGTTTGGGGTGTTAGACTTCTGTATTGACCTTTTCCTTCAGTCTCTTATAAAACTCTTCTTTGTCGTAGCGGGCGGCGTTCAACACTCGAGTCTTGTAACTCTTGATGGTGTTAACTGAGTAGTTGAGCGAACGTGCCAGGTCTTCATTTTTGGTAATGCCCAATCTGATGAGGGCAAAGATGCGCATTTCCACGGTGAGTCGCTCACCCGTTTTGGGAACTATCCTACACTCTGGGCGAAGAAGGGAATTGAAGCTTTCCTCAAAATCCGGGAAGAGCATCTGCAAAATACTATCCATCTGATAAAAGGTGTCGAATGCGGCTCCCTTTTGGGCATCGAATACGTTTTTGAGTCCTTCGTAATCTCGGATGGTGAGTCGGCGCAAAACTTCCTTGCGCAGTTTCTCGATGGCAACCTGGTGGTTCGCACTGCCCACTATCAATTGACTCAGTACTACTTCTTTGATGTGCCCTGCTTCAATAAGTTCCTTGTTGATGCTCGCAATCTGTACGTTCTTTTCGTAAAGATGCTTCATCTGAGACTCGATGAGTGACTTCTGCCGATGGAGCGTTTTTCGCTGTTTCTTCATGACGATGATTGCAGCTATCAATAGGACAATCACGATGCTCAGGAAAATGAGACCGATAGTGAGCCACATTTTCTGCCTTTGAGTGATTGCATAGAGGTCTTTATCTATCTGGGGATAGCTGAATGCTATCTCGGAATAGCGGTAACGTGAATGATATTGTTCGGCATTGTGCATCGCTACATTGATGAGCATGTACGAACGGGCAATGTCGCCTGTGACGTAAGCGATTTCGGCTATCTTTCTGGCAGCAGGATATTCCACTGAGCCACGCTTGATTTCCATGATGGCCGATTGGCTGATGCATTCTGCTGCCTTGGTGTAGTTGCGTAATCCCATATAGTTGTATCCCAGGTTGCCAAGAGCGTAGGCATAGTATGCAGAGGTAGGAGATAATTTGCTGAGCAGTATTTTGCTTTGCTTAATGGCCTCGGCATATTTGGTTTCGTGGAAGTACATCTTTACGAGCATGTCATCGAGCAGGTAAGAGTCTGAAGACACAGTTTGCTTCAATTCTCCATACAGTCGCTTCATGTTTTCCAGATAGGTGTCTTTGGAAAGAATGCGATATGGGGTGTAGAATCCGTTCTCGAATTCCAGGTTGAATGCAGCTACGATATAGTTGATTCGGATATCTTGCGAGCAAGTTCTGGGAGCAATCTTTGCCAAAGTCTCCGCCGCCTCTCTGAAGTACCCGCTATTGGTAAATGCTTGGGCCTCGTAGATGTAGGCTTGTGCCAGATAGTCGTAAGGACTTTTGGTTGAAGGGGCTTTTGAGTTAGCCTTGGGAGAATTTGCCAACTGCAGTGCTAGCTCTTCGCAATGGCGGGCGCATTGGTAAGAATCCTCAAAGTTGAGCAGGAATTGTATGCGAAACAGCTTCTCCCAGAGTTCGTATTGCTTTGTGAGGGGTTGGGGGATACCTAACTGCTGCTTAATCGTATTTACTTCCTGTCTCTGTTTCGCATGAAAGATGGAGGTGTCTGCCAGTGTTTCGCATACCTTATTTATATAAGGCTTTATCTTCTTGCTTATGGTTTTGCCGTAAGTAGCACCTTTGGCATCAAACTCCGCCTTCATCTTTTCGATAGGCATACGATTAATGGTTCCTGCCATTGGGGTTTGGGCAGAAACAAGGATTGGGCAGCAAGTCAGTATAGAGAGACATGCTATCACAAAGCTATGCTTGCAAGCTTGAAACCTCTTTTTGGAGGTTGTTTTTTCTTCTCTAAATGTCATTCTATAGGGTTTGAGGGGTTCAATTGACAGCAAAGTTAATACTAATATTTGAAATCTCTTTAATATAATAGTACCAATCCCGCAAATGCCGCATAGAGTATCATGCGGATGGGATTGATCTTCATCACCTTCACACCGATAAAGGTGGCGAAGAAGAGGGCGATGGAGATATAGAAATGCCAGGGATTGGCTGGCGTAGAGAAGTTCTCGCCATTCATCAGGAGCA
>OBRN01000083.1_pt1 | contig 29140 bp, 25 predicted proteins | sample 1475621 | NCBI WGS metagenome assembly OBRN01 (sample SAMEA3360684, study PRJEB22359) | human gut metagenome | biome: ENVO:urban biome; feature: ENVO:human-associated habitat; material: ENVO:feces | place: Bangladesh | collected 2011 | reverse complement strand
CCCATGAGCACAATGGTCAGGTTTATCAGGATATCCTGGTTACGGACATTGAAAAGGTAAAAGGGTAAAAAAGTAAAAAGGTAAAAAGAACCTTAACCCTTTGCAACCACGTTACCATAAAGGGTAAAAAAGTAAAAAGGTAAAAAGGGAGGCTTCGCTTGGAGACTTATTGCGGAGATTCTTAGTTATTAACTGAGTTGAAACTGAGGAGGATTTTCCATGGTAAAGCGCGCAACAATCCGGATGTTTCTTCTCTTAAAAATTCAATTCAGATTATGGTTAAGAAAGTAAACAAGGTTCAGAACAATGCTCTGAATAATGTTCAGAACCAGCAGGTGAATAATAATGACTGCCAGCATGTGCAGTTGGGTGGAATGGCTTACTATGACGCTAAGCAGTATTTCCTCTTCAGTCCTCAGGAATCGGGGGTGAATAAGGTTCCTCGATTCCGTTCGATGGGCGTGGCTCAGCAAATGCCTGACGGAACATTTGATTTCGTAGTTCAGCACCGCCTCAGAACTCAGTCGGAACTGATTAAGAAACTGGCGCACGGTCGTGTGAGCAAAACCAAGGACGGTGCTGTTCAGCTTACCTTGAAGGTGTTCTGCCATGAGGGAATCAACATCGCCCGAACGCTGGCTGTTGAGGCAGAAGAAGGGGCTGAGGCGGTATTGGATTACCAACTGAAACATTAGGATTTTTGTATTCAACTTAAAAACGATAAGTAGAAACAGATAGATGAGTTGTTATTTAATTAAGGTGGAGAATGGGCACAAGGTTGCCCGCTCCATCACCTCGGAAGAGGAGTATAAGCAGCTGCGTGGAAGCAACGAGCAAAAGGCGAATCTACGTCTGGCTCGTGCAGGAAACGATGCAGCGAAACGGAGACTGGTACAGTTTAATTATTCCGGCCATTATCCGCAAGGTGTGGTGAAAGGAATGAAACTGCCAAGCGGTGCTTTCGGATTTGATATGGATGAGCCGGAGGCTTTTGCTAAGGCTGCCAAGCTGCTGCTGAAGGAACCGGACAAGTACGGATTGCTGATGCTGGAACGTAGTGCACGACAAGGCGGACATGCGGTGTTTGAGCGCGAAAAGGGCAAGACGGTTCTGGAGAATCAGGTGAGGATTGCTACGATGCTCAAGTGCGAAATGGATACTTCGGCTCACGACATCAATCGGGTTTATTTCACGACCACATCGGATGACGAAGATCTGCTATTCCTTTCGCCACGGCTCTTCAAGGATGAATATGATGAGGCTGCCGTGGCAGCTGACGGGAAAGTCCTGGAAGAGCGTGAAAGATACGGACAGGAGGAACTGCCGGAAGGGGCGCACAAGGCAAACAAGCATTATGAGCCTTGGAAGGAAGAATTCAAGAAGGATTCTCAAGTTTTTTTTAAGGGTCAGGAATTTAAGAATTCGAGAATTTCTACTTCTGCTGCTTCAACCTCTGCTGCGTCAACTTCTACTGCGTCAACTTCTGCTACTTCAACTACTTCTGCTGCTCAGGACAATTATCTCGGGATTCCTTATGGGGAAATCATCAAGAAGTGGTGGCAACTGTATAATGATGGGCAGGAGCCGATGCGCTCTAACCGTAATACGTTGACCTTTGAGCTGGCTGTGAACCTGCGTCACATTTGTGGTTTTGACCGCAATCTGCTGGCTCAGATTATTCCCTGCTACGATGGGTTTCCCGAACAGGAAAAGATGGCTTGCATCAATTCGGCATTGAACGAGAAAATCACGCAAATGCCTAAGCGACTGAAGGATGTGCTCTCTGCCATCCGTCAGGAACGAATGAAGCAGGGAAATGCAGGTGGTGGTTCGGCGGCTGACAATGAGGCGCTGGTAAATGCGCTGGACGAGGCTAACTCCAAGGACGATCTGTTCTATTATAATGCGCTGCCTAAGTTGCCGCAAGGCATTCGGGATTCCATCAGCGCAGTGGGTCCGGCACTGGCACTGCCTGTAATCACAGCCATCTGTCCTGCCATCGGAATGCTCGCAACGGGCGTGAAGGTTTCCGTTCACGGCAAGATGAACTCGCTGAACCTCATCTCCTACATCGCCGGTGATTTTGCATCTGGCAAGGGTAGTATTGACCCCGTGATTGACGCATGGACTTCGGAAGTGAAGGAAATGGACAAAATGTATCAGCAGAAGGAGGATGAATGGCGAGCTAAGAAACGTGCAGCCAAGAACAAGAAGGAGCAGCCGGAAGAGCCGAAACTGCCTGTAAGATGCTTGACACTGAACAATACGGTGGCGAATCTGGCTGAACGACTGGCTAACACAGAAGGCAAGCACGCCTTCTCGTTTACTCCGGAAGCTGACACCGTAGCACAGAAGTGGAAATCGGCAATGAGCGACTTTTCAGTCATGCTCCGTCAGGCTTACGACGGTACAAGCTATGAGCGTGAAGCAAGAAGTGCGGATGCAGTGAATGTTCATATAGACAGACTGTTATGGAACGTAGTGATGTGTGGAACGCCTGATGCGCTCTATCGAGTGGTAAGCAATTATACGGATGGTTTCCAGAGCCGTATAATCGTGGCAAAAACGCCCGATAATACCTTCACTCCTCTTTCTGACAACATGTATGTAATGAACGAACGTCAGCGCGACCGCATTATTCAGATAGCTCATCTGCTGCCGCTGATGTCGGGTGAGGTAGTGCTGCCGAAGCTGGAGGAAAAGGGTAGAAAATGGCTGGAACAGATCAGACTGGAGACGATGAAAAATGACGACAAGGTGAAAGCCCGCCAGCGTTTCCGTATCTGTCCAACCACGATGAGAATGATGACCTGCATCATGCTCTGCAAGGTGGCAGAATCGCTGATTCAGAAGCATGGGTTCCAGGGCGCTGAGACACAGTTGAAGCAGAATCCGCAGTTGTGGAAGGAACTGATAGTGAAGATGCAGACGCCAACCATGCTTGCTGTCTTCGACACCCTGGCTGATTATCAGCTGGAGAATGCTCTCTACTTCTTCCGCAGTCGCATTGAGGATGCTTTTTCTTCGAAGAACTATTCAGGGCAGTCGCCATACGATCGTTCACGACGTGGTAGAAACGATTCTATTTTTGAATGCTTAGACGTAACCTTCACTTTCGAACAGGCTCAGCAGCAGAGTGTTGCCATCAAGGGCGCTAACGTTACGCACGAGGCTGTAAGACAGATGCTGAAGAACTGGAAGCGACAGGGACTCATCAATATTCTGCCCGATTCGCGTTATCAGAAAGTAGCATCTACGGTTTAAATCCGGTCATTAAGGTCAAGGTCATTAAGGTCATTAAGGTTTTCGGGTCTGAACCCAGCCTTAATGACCACCCTTAAACCAATTATTCATCATTAATTATTAATTGTAAATTATCATGCACATTTGTATATTTCGCCGCCGTTTCACTCCATGGGGAGTAGATGGCACAATGGTTATCAACGGTAAGTTTTTCTGCGGAACATTGGAACGTCCTCAGGGTTATCTGAAAGCTGATGCTTATAGACTGGCACTTGTACCGGTTTCCAATCCGAAGTTTCTGAGGGATGATGAGAAGAGCAGAATCATGCCTGTTATTCTGAAGGAAAACGGCAGAGTTGCGAAGTCTGTTATCCGCAAGCCGTTCTTCGTTCCGGGCAATGGTCCTTATAAATTAATGTATGGCAGCATCATTCTGGGCAGATCCTACATTTCGGGACTTGTGCTTCATTCTGAGGAATACTTCTCGGAGTTTTGTGAGAAGGTGGATGAGGCACTCAGGAACAGGGAGCACATCACGCTCGTTATCAGAGACTGGGGCTTTGAAGCGATTCCGCTTAAGTATTTATCTCTTTTCCAATCATCTGAAAAATCAATATCATGCGTAAGATAAAGGAAATCATCATTCATTGCAGTGCGACCAAGGAAGGTCGCAACTTCACCGTAGCGGATATTGACCGCTGGCATCGCGAGCGCGGAATGCGCTGCATAGGTTATCATTTCGTGATTTATCGTGACGGCAGCATTCATGTAGGCCGTGCGATAGAGGAGGTTGGCGCCCATTGCAAGGGTCATAATTCCATCAGTATAGGCATCTGCTACATCGGTGGTTTATCAAAGAAAGGCAAGCCGAAGGATACAAGAACCCGAGACCAGAAAGCGGCGATGCGGAGCCTCATCGAGCAGCTGAAGGAGGAATATCCATTAGCCACGATTCATGGGCATAATGAGTTTGCCAACAAAGCCTGCCCCTGCTTTGATGTAAAGAAGGAATTTGGGGAGTAATGTATAAAAAGAAAAACAAAAAGACCTTGATTGCAGAACGCAACCAAGGTCTTCGGATATATATTTAACCTATTGAAATCTCGCTAGATTAGATCTGCTCGCTCCAGTCCTCCTGGCTCTTACGAACGTAAGTCTGGTAACGGAGCTTAGCCATCTTCTCTGCCTGAGAGAAGAGCTCATCAGCCTCCTTAGGGAATGCCTTCTGTACAGAGAGGTAACGAACCTCACCGAGCAAGAAGTCGCGGAAGTTCTCCCAGTTAGGAGCCTTTGAGTCGAGTGTGAATGGGTTCTTACCCTCATCAGCCAACAGTGGGTTGTAACGCCACAAGTGCCAGTAACCGCACTCAACAGCCAACTCTTCCTCGTGCTGTGAACGACCCATACCGCCCTTACGCTTCAAACCATGGTTGATACATGGTGCGTAAGCGATGATGAGTGATGGACCTGGATAAGCCTCAGCCTCGCGGATAGCCTTCAATGTCTGAGCATTGTCAGCACCCATAGCTACCTGAGCTACGTAGATGTAACCGTATGTAGTCTGCATCAAACCGAGATCCTTCTTACGGATACGCTTACCCTGAGCAGCGAACTGTGCGATAGCACCGAGTGGAGTAGACTTAGAAGACTGACCACCAGTGTTAGAGTAAACCTCAGTATCGAGTACCAGGATGTTAACATCCTCACCAGAAGCCAATACGTGGTCGAGACCACCGTAACCGATATCATAAGAAGCACCATCACCACCGATGATCCACTGTGAACGCTTAACGAGGTAGTGATCCAAAGTCTTGAGCTCCTTGCAGATAGGGCAACCCTTCTCAGCGCAGGCAGCGATGAGAGGCTTCAACTCTGCAGCAGCCTCCTTAGAACCCTCAGAATCGTTCATGTTAGCCATCCACTTGTCAGCAGCAGCTACGAACTCAGCAGAAACCTTCTCGCTAGCCTTAGCCTCCTCGAGCAAGTGAGCGATGCGCTCCTTCATCTTCTTGTTACCCATTACCATACCGAGACCGAACTCGCAGAAGTCCTCGAACAATGAGTTGTCGAATGCAGGACCCTGACCCTTAGCGTTCTTTGTATATGGAGTAGATGGGATAGAAGCTGAGTAGATAGAAGAACAACCAGTAGCGTTAGCAATCATCTGACGATCACCGAAGAGCTGAGAAATCAACTTAACGTATGGAGTCTCACCACAACCAGAGCAAGCACCAGAGAACTCGAACAATGGCTGAGCGAACTGAGAGTTCTTAGGGCTCTGCTTGATGTCTACGAGATCCTGCTTAGAAGCTACCTTGTGTACGAGGTACTCCCAGTTAGCTGCTTCCTTGACCATATCCTCTGCGTCAACGTTGAATGGAACCATTGTCAACGCCTTCTCACCCTTCTTACCTGGGCAGACGTCAGCACAGTTACCACAACCCAGACAGTCGAGTACTGAAGTCTCGATGCGGAAGTGCATTCCAGCCAAAGCCTTAGGTGCCTTTACATCCTGAGTCTCGAGACCCTCGATGCCTGCGAGCTCCTCATCTGTCAATACGAATGGACGGATAGCTGCGTGAGGACAAACGAATGAACACTTGTTACACTGGATACAGTTCTCAACGTTCCATACTGGTACGAATGCCTCAACACCACGCTTCTCGAATGCTGAAGTACCGTTCTGCCATGTACCGTCAACTGTGTCGTGCTTAACGAAGTCAGAAACCTTCAAGAGGTCACCTGCCTGGCCGTTGATAGGACGAACGAGCTCCTTAACGAATGCTGGAGCATTATCCTCCTTAGCCTCATCGTCAGCGAGGTTAGCCCAAGCTGGATCTACTGTCAACTGCTTGTACTCACCACCACGGTCTACAGCGCCGAAGTTCTTGTCAACAACGTCCTGACCCTTCTTAGAGTAAGACTTAACGATGAATGCCTTCATCTGCTCTACAGCGAGATCCAAAGGAATCACCTCTGTGATACGGAAGAATGCAGACTGGAGGATGGTGTTGGTACGGTTGCCGAGACCAATCTCCTGAGCAATCTTAGTTGCGTTGATATAGTAAACAGTGATGTTGTTCTGAGCGAAGTAACGCTTTACCTTGTTAGGGATGAAGTTAACCAACTCCTCGCCGTCGAAGATAGTGTTCAACAGGAAGAAACCGTTCTTACGCAAACCACGTGTTACATCGTACATGTGGAGGTAAGCCTGTACGTGGCAAGCTACGAAGTTAGGAGTATTTACCTGATAAGCGCTGTGGATAGGGCTATCGCCGAAACGCAAGTGAGAGCAGGTGAAACCACCAGACTTCTTAGAGTCGTAAGAGAAGTATGCCTGGCAATACTTGTTAGTATTGTTACCGATAATCTGAACTGAGTTCTTGTTAGCACCAACAGTACCGTCAGCACCCAAACCGTAGAACTTAGCCTCGAACAAGTCGTCACCACCCATTGGGATTTCCTCCTCTTCTGGGAGAGAAGTGAATGTAACGTCATCAACGATACCTACAGTGAAGTGGTTCTTTGGCTGTGGCAACTCGAGGTTCTTGAATACAGCAACAATCTTAGCTGGAGTTGTATCAGAAGAACCGAGACCGTAGCGACCGCCAACGATCAATGGCTTGCGCTCGTCATCGTAGAGAGCTGACTTAACGTCGAGGTACAATGGCTCACCCTCTGCACCTGGCTCCTTAGTACGGTCGAGAACAGCAATACGCTTAACTGTAGCTGGGATAGTCTTCTTCAGGAAGTCAACAGAGAATGGACGGAACAGGTGAACTGCAACCATACCAACCTTCTTGCCCTGCTTGTTCAAGTAATCGATAGCCTCACGAGCTGGCTCTGTAGCAGAACCCATCAGGATGATGATGTTCTCAGCATCCTCAGCACCATAGTAGTTGAAGAGGTGGTACTCACGACCAGTAATCTTAGTCATCTCCTGGCAGTACTTCTCTACTACCTCAGGGATTGCATCGTAGTAAGTGTTGCAAGCCTCACGGTGAGTGAAGAATGTCTCTGGGTTCTCAGCGGTACCGCGAGTAACAGGACGCTCAGGAGTCAAAGCACGGTTACGGAAGTCCTCGATGAACTCTTCCTTAACCAATGGACGGATGTCTTCCATATCCATCTCCTCGATCTTGTGGTACTCGTGAGAAGTACGGAAACCGTCGAAGAAGTTAATGAAAGGAACCTTTGTCTCCAATGTAGCCAAGTGAGGAACTGCAGAGAGGTCCATAACCTCCTGAACAGAACCTGAGCAGAACATAGCGAAGCCTGTCTGGCGGCAAGCCATTACGTCCTGGTGGTCACCGAAGATACAAAGTGAGTGAGAAGCCAATGTACGAGCTGATACGTTGAACACGCAAGGGAGCAACTCACCAGCAATCTTGTACATGTTAGGAATCATCAGCAACAAACCCTGAGAAGCAGTGTAAGTTGAAGTCAAGGCACCAGCCTGGAGAGAACCGTGAACTGCACCAGCAGCACCAGCCTCAGATTCCATTTCCTGGATAGAAACTCGCTGACCGAAAAGGTTCTTACGACCTTTGGCAGCCCATTCATCTACATGCTCCGCCATTGGTGATGATGGAGTAATAGGGTAGATAGCAGCAACCTCTGTAAACATGTAGCTTACGTGTGCGGCAGCTGTGTTACCATCACAAGTGATAAATTTTTTCTCTTTAGCCATTTTACTTTTAGATAAAATATTAAAAATGTTTTGTATTTTTATTCCTTTGAACTTTGATAGTTGAATCTGTTGAAGAGTTCAATTTTCAGTTCTGTTTTGTTTTTGTCGAATGTTTTTGCCCATTCCTACACCTTATATTAATATAGGAAACCCAGAAGCCACAACGGAATTCTGTTATCCTTACCTACCTCGGTATTGTATCGGGCGTAGATGATGTCGGGATTGTTGCGCACCTTGTTTGGAGATTGCGCATCGCAGATTCTGAACTTCTTCTCACCGTCTACAATGAAGTAGTGGTCCTTGCCGGTCTGGCTTATCTTGTGGTCTTTCCAGAGCGAGTTGACGAAGAATGTCTCCATCACCTCCTGCTTGTCTATCTGGATAGGATAGATGGCGTACATCAGGTTGGAGTTGTGCATCATCACCTTGGATGGTTTCTTAGGAAACTCCTGCCCGGTAGGGTAAATCATGTTGATGAGTCGCGCATCAGCAAGATACTTGATGTAGTTCATTACCGTAGCCCTGCTGGTGTTGATCTCTTCGGCAAGCTGGCTCACGTTGGGAGCCTTGGCGCCTTCTACAGCGAGCTGATAGAAGAGTCGCTTGATCTTGGTGAGATATTTCAGTTCGATTTGCTTGATGAGGAGGATGTCTACCTCGGTCATCATATTCATTGTCTTTAGTAGATTCTCTGTGAAGTTGCGATTCTCCAGGAAGAATGGATAGAATCCATGGTGCAAGTAGTCCTGGAAGTACTTCATCGGGCTCACCTTTGGCAGTATCTGCTTGATGATGTGCTCGTGGTTGCGCAAGATTTCATCGAGTGTATATGGCTGGAAACTGTTGCCAGTCTGCAGGTTGATAAACTCTCTGAAAGAGAAGCCTCGCAAGTTATAGCTTTTCACGATTCCATTGAGCTCAGGATTCTCTTCCTTCAGTCTCATCACGCTGGAACCTGTGAACACGATTCTTAACTCTGGATAGAGGTCGTAGCATTTACGCAGCTCCTTGCTCCAGTCCGGCTGCTTGAAGACCTGGTCGATGAGAAGGGTTCTGCCGCCGTGGCGAACAAAGTCGCCTGCAAAATCTGCGATTCCTCTGCTTTGAAAATAGAAATTGTTCATATTCACAAACAGACACTTGCGGTCAGTAGGGCCAAAGTGCTCCTTGGCATATTGAAGGAGGAATGTAGACTTTCCTACACCGCGTGTTCCCTTTATGCCAATCAGACGATCGCTCCAGTCGATTTCGTCCATCAGAGTACGTCTTACTGGTGCGTTCGTATGCTCTACGAGGTATGTATGTGTTCTGAAGAATGCTTCTTCCATGAGTTTATTATCGTTTCTAATTGTTTTTACGATGCAAAGGTAATTAAATATTTCTAATTTGCAAACTCTAGATAGCAAAAAGTAACTTTTTTTTCATTATTTAGCACTTGTCTAAGTAAAAATGCGGTTTTTCTGCCTTTTTTTGCACATTTCTTTATATCTTTGCACCATGAAATTACATATTTTCAATCCAGAACACGATTTGGCTTTGGCTGCAAATCTGAAACAGTTCACCGCGCCTCATGCGGGAAGACAACTTAGAAGTGATCTTGCTTTCATTCCGGCTCTTTGGGCGGAAGAGGGCGACCTCGTACTTGTTGATGACATTGATTTTGCGAAGAACAGGGTGCGCCATTTTGGAGCTGAACTGAACAGCAAGGTTGAATTCATCACCAAGCCTCAGCTGAAGCATCTGCTCAAGACAGAATTTCTTGACAGTGTTCATCCCTGGGGATGGAATCTGTCGCTGAAAGGTGAGTTGGAGCGTTTGGGAATGCCGGAGATTATGTTGCCGACTGATGCTGTATTGAATAAGGTACGCGAGGTGAGCAGCAGGCAATGGGCTGCCCTTCATCTGCAGCGTGGCGTGGAATATGTTACTGAAACGGCCCGTGTCAAAGAACTCATTCTCCAGCACGGCAAAGCTGTTGTCAAGGCTCCCTGGAGCAGTAGCGGGAGGGGAGTGAAATATGTGAGTGCTGAGGATTTCAAGACTGCCGGAGATTATCCTACCTTCGAAAGATGGGTGGCAAACATGATTTATCATCAGGGCGGTGTAACCGTAGAGCCCCTATATAATAAGGTGAGAGATTTCGCCATGGAGTTTGAAATGAAAGATGGCAAGGTGCTCTATCGCGGTCTTTCGCTCTTCGATACGATCAAGAATGCCTATTCGGGCAATGTGCTCTGCTCTGAAGATGATAAGGTGGAAATGATGAAACCGCTCATAAGCGAGGCTCAGCTTGCCGGAATCAGACAGCGCATCATCGGGGTAATGGAGCCAGCGCTGAAGGATATTTACAGTGGTCCGTTTGGCGTTGACATGATGATCTGCACGAAAGGGGAGAAGGATGAATTTTGCGAGGCTGTGCTGAATCAGGAAGGTGAGGATGTAAACAGAATCGGACTGGGCGTGGTTCCTTGCATCGAAATCAATCTGCGCAGAACAATGGGCCATGTGGCAATCGATCTCTATGAACATCTTGTGGCTAATTCGAGCGATGAGATGAAGACCAACAGGACGAACATCATGCGCGTGGAATATGATGGAAACAGATATCATCTCAGAATAAAGCCTGGCAGACCTTCGGAAGAGGCACCGCTGCATTGATTTTTAGTAAAGAATTCAAGTTTCGCAAGTAAGCCCCACACGCCCTGAAAGGGCAGAAGCTCCTAGCCCAGGGCATCGCCCTGGGTGTTTATGGACGCAAACCTGTCGCCCTGTAAGGGCAAAAGCTTTCAAATACCTGGCAATATACAAAGCTTTTGCCCTTACAGGGCGCCTTGCTGATTGCCATTATACCCAGGGCGATGCCCTGGGCTAGGAGCTTTTGGGCCTTCAGCCCGTACTTGAACCACATGCGAAAGTTCAGCATAGAACATAGTTTTTTTTGTTAAGAAATAGTAAAATCTGCTTTTCCCGTGCAAGGATTAGCCGATTTTTCATTTTATCTTCAGAACTCACGATTCAGATTCCGATTCGGGAACTGCCTTTTAAAGAGGAACAGTCCCTTTGGGTTCAGGAACGTAGAGTCATTAAAATGAACAAATAAATTAGAGAAATATGTATAAGAAAGTATTTAGTGCAGCTATTTTAGCTTCAGCTGCAATGGCAATGACTTCTTGCAGCACTAGCAAGAATACACAGAATGAGAACGCAACAAAGGCTGAGAAGATAACGGAGGCAGAGGCTGCCCGTCCGTCAGCAGATGAGGAAATGGACGAGAACTATCTTATCCTCTCAGAGGCTCAGCAGAACATTGTGAAGAAGAACAACGATTTTGCTTTCAGACTCTATCAGCAAATCAGCGGTATGGATTCTGAGGTGGTTTCGCCAATGAGCATCGCCTATCTGATGGGAATGCTTGCGAATGGTGCTGATGGTAAGACACAGCAAGAGGTTCTGAAGGCAATCGGTTGCGAGGGCGTAAGCGTGAAGGAACTCAACGACTGTTATAAGGCGCTGATGCTTTCGGCTGGCAAACTTGACAAGCAGACAACCGTAAATATTGCCAACTTTATCGCTATCAACAAGAATTTCAGACTGAACAGCGATTTCGCTCACACCGTAGCCGATTCTTATCAGGCTGGCGTTGAGAGCATGGACTTTACCAATTCTAAATCTGCCGCCCGCATTAATGACTGGTGCAAGAAGCAGACTAAAGGCATGATTCCTAGCATCATCGACCAGGTAGACCCTGCAGCCGTTTCTTACCTCCTGAATGCTATTTATTTTAATGGAATCTGGCAGGAGAAGTTTGATGCGAAGAATACCCGCCTCGAGAACTTCAGCGGTTACACCCGCGATATTAAGAAGGTGAACATGATGCACCAGAACAAGAAGCTTGCCTATACTGAAAACGACATGCTTCAGGCTGTAGAGTTGCCATACGGAAATGGAAGTTATCAGATGACCGTTCTTCTTCCTAAGTCTGGCAAGAGCATCAGCGAGGTGATGAAGGAGATGGATGCTGATAAACTTCAGAAGTTGAGTAATGACATGGACCGTTGCCAGGTAGATTTGAAATTCCCTAAGTTCACTACCGAGATGGATCTGTCGCTTAATCAGATTGTCAGTAAATTGGGCGCTCCAAGCATCTTCCAGCCAGGCACGGCAGATTTCAGCCGTTTTGCCAATGGCAGCTTCTACGTATCGAAGATGTTGCAGAAGGCAAAGATTGAGGTAAGCGAGCGTGGTACAAAGGCCGCTGCCGTAACAGCTGCTGTGATGCTGACCTCACTGGATCCTCACGAGATGAAGCGTGTAGAATTTCATGCCAACCGCCCATTCGTTTATTTCATTACAGAACGTAACAGTGGCGCCATTCTCTTCATGGGTCAGTTCCTGGGAGAATAATAACAGAGAATTTGCAGGTTCTTAACTAGAAAAGCGAAAGCCAAGTCCGTATTCCGGAATTTGGCTTTCGCTTTTTCTATTTTGTTTTATTCGCTTGCTTGCTCCTGAAACTTTTCTATGAACTCATCCTCTGTGATAATCGGGATATTGAGTTCATGGGCTTTCTTGTTCTTCGAACTCTGCGAAGCAGCATCGTTGTTAATCAGGAAGTTAGTGCTCTTGCTCACACTTCCCGTAACTTTGCCGCCCTGGCTTTCAATATAAGCTTTCAGCTCGTTGCGGTTCTTGTAATGATGCACATCTCCAGTTACGACGAAAGTCAGTCCCTGGCATTTGCTTCCCGTTTCTACAGGCTCCTGTTCCTCGATAATCAGCTCGGACAACAGATGCTGCACATGCTGGAAATGAATATCGTCCTTGAACCATGCGATAAACTTGGCACTCTTTTCCGGTCCAATGCCATCGATGCTTGCAAACTCATCGTCGAACATGCTCAGGCGAGCTGTTTCTATCAGTTCCTTCACCTTGTAACGGCTGAGCAGTTTTTTAGCCACATCGCCGCCGCAGAGCGGAATATTCAAGGCGTAGAGCAGATGACGGCCATCAGTATGGCGGCTCTTCTCAACACTCTCCAGAAGATTGCTTACACTCTTCTTGCCAAATCCTTCGAAACAGGAAATCTCGAACGCATAATTCTTCAGTTTGTAGAAATCAGCATATTCCCTGATAAAACCATGATTGATGAATTTCCAGACAGTCTGTTCTGAGATTCCATCAATATTGATTCCTTCCTTGCTGACGAAGCGGGCAAATTTCTTGAGCTGTTTGGCAGGGCAGGCTGCATTGGTGCAATGGAGAGTCTTGGTGCCGCTCTCGCTCTCGCGCACTACAGCTGGCGCATGGCAGACCGGACATTCGGCGGGAATGACAAAACTACCCACAACCTCTGTTATATTGATTACCTTCGGGATAATCTTGTTGGCCTTGATAACCTGCAGTCTGGTTCCCTTGTCGCCAATGCCCAGACGCTCGCATTCGCTTACATTGCAGAGCGAGGCGCGCTGCACGGTGGTTCCTTCCAGTTCTACCGGTTTGAACACTGCTACTGGCGTAATGGTGCTGGCTGCGCACGACCATTCGATGTGGTCGAGTATGGTGTCAGCATGCTCGTCTTGCCATTTAAAGGCAAATCCTGCCCTCGTAGCGTGGTGGCCTGTAACCGAACCGGTAGCTGCATAAACCGTATCATCGTAGCAAATCACTAGTCCGTCTACCGGGAAAGGATTCATCTTGCTTGTCACCTTCTCCGTAAATTTGTCTATTTCCTGCTGGATGTTTTCTGTGGTAGGGTGGTCAATACGCTCACGTTCTACAGGATTCATCCCCAGGTCTTTCAGCATCTGCATGCGTTCGCCCCATGAGGTAATCTCCCGCTCAGTATAAACCAGGGTGAACGGAATCCATTGGATGTGGCGCTGCTTCACCTCTTCAAGATCCTTCAGTGTGAGTGAGCCTGAAGCGAGGTTTCGCGGATTGGCGTAATCACCTTCGCTTTCGATGATGAACTGTTCGAAATCAGCATACGAAATAACAGCTTCTCCTCTTACTACAAGATGTCCTTTCTCTGAAATCGTAGCAGGAATGCCTGAAATGGCTGGAGCCAAATGGGTAATGTTGGTGCCGATGTGTCCATTTCCGCGGGTAACAATCTTGGTGAGTTTTCCGCCGTCATAGGTTACTACGAGGGTAAGTCCGTCCAGTTTCCATGAAATCCAGATAGGGCGGTCTTCTGCCCATTTTACAAGATCACTTACCTGTTTGGTCTTTGCCAGAGAGAGGGCAGCAAATTCATGTTCCTCTTTCTTTCCTACGATAGAATCTTCTGACACGCGATTAGTAGGGGAGTCGGGCAGAATTTCGCCTGTTTCCTCTTCCAATCTCTTGAGCTGGTCGAAAAGGGCGTCCCACTCATAGTCGGTCATGAGTTCGCCTTTTCCGTTATAATAACTATCTGAAGCTTGGTTGAGTCTTTCAACCAAGCTCTTCATCTGTAATAGTTTCTCTTCCATAATATATATTTGAGGGTGTTTATCAAATGTTGTGTTTTTCGATGGTCTGAGAATTATGATTCTGGTTCCATGGCTATGGAGAGCTTTTCGAAGGCAAAACGCTGACCTCTGTTTCCTCCATAGTTTACACGTCCGCAGATGCAGAAACCCATCGAAGACAGAAGGTTGATCATCGGCGTGTTGTCAAAGTTAGTGTCAACCTTGATGCTAGGTATTTTTTCAACCTCGCACATGCTGTTCACCTTACTGATGAAAATACGCGCTAAACCTTCACGCTGGAAACTAGGCAACGTGGCAAAGCGATGTATTACATAATAATCGCCATCGGTAATCCAGTTGCCTACTAATTTCTTATATTTGGGTTCACCATTCAATATGACTGCTCCATAGACAACCACCTCTTCGTTTACAGTTAGAACGAAGGCGTTGCCATTCTCTATGTCTTTTCTGATGTCTTTTTCAGATGGATATTCCTCAGTCCATTGATGACGTCCCGATTCTATCATACTTTGGCGAGCCTGGTCGATGACTTTCCAGCAAGCAGCAAAGTCCTTAATATACGCCTGTCTGAAGTTTGTCTTCATATTAATTAATTACGCTTTTATTATTTGGGTGCAAAATTAACAAAAAAAAACGAATTAAACTAAAAAACGGAGGAAAAACTTCACTTTTTTGTTCGTTTTCCTCCGTTTTTCGTGTTTTCTGCTCATTTTGAGCTATTTTTCCCTTTGCTTTTTGCTAAGAACTGGGCAGAATAAGATTCTGCAATATTTGTTCTGAAGATAAACTTCTGTTCTGCTTGTCTACTTCTTTAATCTGTTTTATGCCAGACATTTGTCGAGTTCAGCAATAATAGCATCTTTCTGCTCCTTGATATGCTGACCGATGAATACGATTTTTATCATGCGGTCGCCCAATTCCTGATCCCATTCCTTCTGCAGCTGTGGGTTGTTCATCAATACCTGGGCGAGTTCGTCTTTCGGCATGGTTGCCAGCCATTGACCAGCCTGCTTCACAGTCTTCTGTTTGCCAGCCTGCTCGAACACGTAGCACATATCCCGTTCATCATCAAAATAGCAGATTCCCTTGGCGCGAACCACGTCTCTAGGCCATTTTCTTGCTACGAAATCATCGAAGAGGCCCAGGTCGAAAGGTTTGCGGCGGTAGTAGACAAATGTACCGATTCCATATTCCTCAACTTCTCCGCCTTCATGGTCATGGTCATGATCGTGGTGATGATGATGGTGATGATGATGCTCATGCTCATCGTGGTCGTGGTCATGCTCATCGTGGTCATGGTGATGATGCTCATGTTCGTCTTCCTCGTCATGATCGTGATGATGTTCATGTTCATCATCTTCTTCTTCATGCTCTTCGTTTCTTTCTGATTCAATCTCCTGAATCCAACCGGCTGAAGTGGATACGGTTTCCCAATCAAACTTCTTAGTGTTGACAATCAGACTCAGGTCAACGTCACCATAGTTGCATTCAAAGATTTCTGCCTTAGGCTGGATGGCGCGGATAATCTGCTTCAGGTGCTCCAGCTCCTTAGGCTCAACCTCAGCTGCTTTGTTCAGGAGAATGATGTTGCAGAACTCAATCTGCTGGATGACGAGCGAAGCCAGATCTTCCTCATCAATTTCCTTCTTCATCAGGTCGCTGCCGTTAGAGAATTCATCCTTCATGCGCAAAGCATCTACTACGGTAACGATGCTGTCGAGACGCAGAATACCATTCTCGATGTACTGAGGGCCGAGGGATGGGATAGAGCAGATGGTCTGGGCAATAGGAGCCGGCTCGCAGATTCCGGAAGCCTCGATGACAATGTAATCGAAACGCTTCATGTCTACGATTTCCTTGAGCTGTTCTACCAGGTCCATCTTCAATGTGCAGCAGATGCAACCGTTCTGGAGAGAAACGAGCGAATCGTCTTTCTGACCTACTACGCCACCTTTTTCTATAAGGGCTGCATCAATATTGACTTCACCAATATCGTTGACGATGACGGCAAACTTAATACCTTTTTCGTTAGCTAAAATCTTGTTGAGAAGGGTTGTCTTTCCACTACCCAGATAGCCTGTCAAGAGCAATACAGGCACTTCCTTCTTTGTGTTCATATTAAAATATTTTAATGTTATACTTCTTAAATCCATTCTGCTGATAATGCTGCTTTCTCGGGCAGCTGTCATCCGGCAGTCTGACGGTTTTGCGAAACTGCAAAGATTGTGCCACACCCTTATTTTTTTGCCATCTTTTTTTTATACACCCCTTTTTGTCAGTTATCTTGTGTTATTTTTAGGTTATATTTCATGTTTTTCTCATTTTTCTTTGGTGGTTTCAACAAGAAATAGTATTTTTGCAGTGAAAAATGTTTCAAACAGCACATAAACTTAAGGAATAAACATATTTAATATCATAAGTTAAGATGAAAAAGTTTAAGTTTTTAGTTCTGACGGTTGTGGCAGCCCTTGCTCTGTCATCTTGCGGCACTACTCAGACGGTGCCTCTGACCGGTCGCACTCATCGCATCTCTGTATCCGATGAGCAGGTTCTCAGTCTGTCTAATCAGGAATACACAAAGTACATGGCTTCTGCCAAGAAGTCGACCAATGCAGCCAATACGGCGATGGTTCAGCGGGTAGGACAGAGACTTGCCAATGCTGTTGAACTCTATTTGAAGCAGAATGGATTTGAAGCCGATGTGAAGAATTATTCATGGGAATTCAACCTGGTACAAGATAAGTCTGCCAATGCATTCTGTATGCCTGGCGGTAAAATCGTGGTTTATGAAGGACTTTTGCCTTATACTCAGAATGAAACCGGTTTGGCAATCGTTTTGGGCCACGAAATAGCTCATGCTGTGGCTAAGCATAGTGCTGAGCAGCTCACTAAGCAGCAGAACCAGCAAACCGGCACAAGCATTCTGGGAACTGTATTGAACCAGACAGTAGGTAATGGTGTAGGAAATGTGGCAAGTGCAGTTGCCGGACAGTATTTCTCATTTCGCAATCTGAAGTACTCCCGTGATAATGAAACCGAGGCAGATTACATGGGGCTTATCTTCGCAGCCATGGCAGGTTACGATCCTCAGCAGGCCATTCCTTTCTGGAAGAGAATGTCACAGGGTTCAAGCAGTAATCAGAGCGATATTTTCAGTGATCACCCTTCAGACGCCAAGCGTATTGCTGCCTTGCAGAAGGAAATGCCTACTGCGCTGAAGTATTATAAACCTCAGACTACTTATAAGGTAGGTTCTACGGGCAAGACTTCTACCACCAGAAAGAAGACTACATCCCGCAGAAGATAAGGATTAGAAGAATCAAACTAAAAATTGTTAAGTATGGAGTATTTATCTCATAACCTTTGGCTGATATGGACATCGGTGATGTTCATCTGCCTCATCTTAGAGTTGTCTTCGGGCGATTTCTATGTTACTTGTTTTGCCATTGGTGCGCTCATCAGCATTCCTGTGGCATTGGTAGGAGCACCTTTCTGGGTGCAGGTAGTGGTTTGGGCAATCTGCTCCATGCTTAGCATCTGGCTGGTTCGTCCGCATCTGCTGAAATCGCTGCATAAGGGTGGGGAAGACCGCCGCAGTAATGCCGATGCGCTGGCTGGACAGATTGGGGAAGTGACCGAGATGATTCCTGCCGGAGGATATGGTAGAGTGAAGCTGGATGGAGATGATTGGAAAGCAGAAGCTCCGCATCTTGCCGAACCGCTTGCCGTAGGCGATAGGGTTCGCATCTTAGGTCACGAATCTATCATCCTCAAAGTAGAAAAAGTTTAAGTAGGAAAGTTTAGAGTCAACATTATTCACTTAATCGTATAAACATCATGAACATAGGAATTTATGTGCTGGTAGCTCTAGTAGCACTTGCACTCGTAGTTGTTAAGAAAACCATCGTCATCATCCCTCAGAGTGAGACGAAAATCATAGAGCGTCTCGGACGATATTTTGCTACGCTCAAGCCGGGTATTAATGTCATCATTCCTTTCATTGACCATGCAAAGGATATTGTGGCGATGAGAAACGGAAGATACGTTTATACAAACAGCATCGACCTTCGTGAACAGGTTTATGACTTCGACCGTCAGAACGTAATCACTAAGGATAATATCCAGATGCAGATAAATGCGTTGCTCTATTTCCAGATTGTAGACCCATTCAAGAGTGTGTATGAAATCAACAATCTGCCAAATGCTATAGAGAAGTTGACACAAACCACCTTGCGTAATATAATAGGTGAGATGGAGCTTGACCAGACGCTTACTTCCCGCGATACGATTAACACCAAACTCCGTGCGGTTTTGGATGATGCAACCAATAAGTGGGGAATCAAGGTAAACCGAGTAGAGTTGCAGGATATTACACCTCCAGAGAGTGTGCTCCAGGCGATGGAAAAGCAGATGCAGGCAGAACGCAACAAGCGAGCTACCATCCTGACTTCAGAAGGTGAGAAGGAAAAGCAACGTCTGCTCTCAGAAGGTGAGAAGGCTGCCATCGTGAACAAGGCTGAGGCTGCCAAACAGCAGGCTATCTTGAATGCAGAAGGTGAGGCTACTGCCCGTATCCGTAAGGCTGAGGCCGAGGCTATTGCCATTCAGAAGATTACGGAAGCTGTAGGGCAGAGTACGAATCCAGCTAACTATCTCTTGGCTCAGAAATACATCAGCATGATGCAGGAAGTGGCTCAGGGTAAGGATAATAAGGTGGTTTATCTGCCATACGAGGCAACCAATCTCTTGGGCTCTATCGGAGGAATCAAAGACCTTTTCAAGGGATAAAGACCTCTGAGTCAATGGATAATGCCCTTTGGCTCAAGAAATAAAGCACTCTGATATCAGTAAACTGTAACTTCAGTAAATATATAAAACAGGATAAAAATGAAGAAAATCTGTATCGTTGCAGGTGCAAGACCTAACTTTATCAAGGTTGCGCCCGTAATTAGAGCAATTCGTAATGCTCAGGAAGCTGGTAACGAAATCAGCTATCAGTTGGTTTACACAGGAAAAGAGGATGATCCGACATTGGAATCTTCTCTTTTCAATGACTTAGGCATTCAGAAACCTGATGCTTATCTCGGCGTAGACTGTCCAAACATGAACGAACTTACCGGACAGGTGATGGGGCAGTTTGAGCGCTATCTACAGCAGAATGCTACAGATGTTGTCATTGTGGTTGATGATCTGGCTTCAACCATGGCTGTGGCTATTGTTACCAAGAAGCAGGGTGTGCAGCTTGCTCATATTGCAGCCGGAACCCGCAGTTTTGACATTACTATGCCAAAGGAAATCAACCGTCTGGTGATTGATGGTTTGTCAGATATCCTTTTTACCGCAGGCATTTCTAACAACAGCATCGCCAACAAGGAAGGTGCAGAATTGTCTAAGGTTTATATGGTAGGAAATGTGCTTATCGACAATATCCGCTTCCTTCAGTCTAAAATGCAGCGTCCTGAAGTCATGGACGAGTTTCATCTGAAAGAAGGCGAATATATGGTTCTGACCTTGAACCGCAAGGCCATCGTCAATAACATTGATGAGATGAAATCGCTCATTTCTGTCATAGATGAAGAGGCGCGCCAGGCTGGAGTGAAGGTGATTGCTCCGCTTCGAGGTAAAGCATTGGGCTTCGTGCTCGCATTCAAGGCTTATCAGGAAGAGAGTAATCATCAGAGTGGAATCCAGGTGGTTCAGCCGCTCGATTATCTGTCGTTTGCTTATCTTACAGCTCACGCAAAAGGTGTGATTACCGATTCCGGTAATGTGGCTGAAGAAGCTACCTTCAATGGGGTTCCTTGCATTACGCTCAACAGCTATACTGAGCATATTGAAACCGTAAAGGTGGGTACAAACGAACTGGTTGCTGAAGATCCGGAGTTACTGAAGCAATCTATGCAGAAACTTCTGAAGGGTGAATGGAAGAAAGCAGGCATTCCTGACAGATGGGATGGCCGCTCAGCAGAAAGAATAGTCCAGATTCTCGCTGAATAGAATCTAAACTCATAGAGTATAATCTCTTGGAGAGAGATGATTCTATGTAAACTGATTCTTTTCAGAATAAACTTAGAGGTTCACTTCAATATGATTATATTGAAAAGTGAACCTCTTTCTTTTTATGCTTTATCTTTTCCTTAATCCTTTTCAGGCGCCTTTGGTACAGGATAGTCGTATTGCTTGAAATAGGCTGGCGTCTTATTATCATGCCATACTCCTTCTACGTTTAAGCCGATAGAGAAAGTCTTTTTGGAGTTGGTGTATCTTACGCCGGCTCCTAAAACGTTGGCGCCAGGTACTCCCATTCCGTAGCCACCCGGCATGATTCCTCTGCCCATACCCCAAGGATACATTCCGTAGCCCCAAGGCGAATAGCCGTATAGGCCATAGCCATAACCGCCATAACGGCCGTAGAGAGAATTGTAATTGTTGGCAACACTAAGCTGACCATAAACGTAAGCCTCCCAATGCTCATTAAACTGGTAGCCCAGAATGCCGTAGACTCCACCATCATGATAACTGTCTCCACCATAGTTTACGTTGTTGATATAAGTACCAAGAGCCAGCCAGAGTTTGTTGTCTTTGGTGAGTGGCGTTAAGTAGGTTGCATTGATGGTCTGGGTGAAACCGCCTCTGTGAGGCACATTCTTGCCGAATGTGGCAAAGGCAGAAAGATCTACCGAGAGATTCAGCCCCTTGTGCAGCCCCCAATCATAGCCCAGCGGATAACTCAGACCGTTGGTAAGGTTGGAGATGGGATTATTATAATAGGTGCTGTCGAGTGAAGCTCCCCCCAGTAACCCGTTCTTGCCGAGAGTCTCTTTCTTGTCTGATAGTTGGGCAGGAGCCAGATAAGCATTCTTCACCGGTTTCCCCTGATAAATCATAGGTTTTCCTGCCTGGTAAACCGTATCGCCAGGCAGCAACCATTCTTCGCGCGGACTGTCCGGACTGTGCAATGGTCCGAAGCTTACCTGTTGCTGTGCACTTGCTTCTGTAGTGAGGAAAGTGCAAAAAGCGATGATAAAATATATATTTTTCTTCATAATTGATTGCATTTTCTGTCTTCTGCTGCAAAGATATGAAGAATGTATGAAACAAAGGAACTTTTCCCACATAAAAAATCAATTTTTTAGAATAAAATCATTATCTTTGCATCCGATAACATAAATAGATGTAAAATTATACAAAAATATGAAGAAGATTATCAGATTATTGACTCTCGCTCTTCTTACGGTGCCTGTTACGGCATTCGCTCAGAGTGAAGGCAATCAGAACACATCAGAACCAGCCGGAAAAGTTGTGGCGTCTAAGCCCGATTCTCTGCTCGACTGGGAAACACCGCACGATCCAACTTGCCCTCAGGTGTTGCTGGAAACTACGATGGGCAACATTCTCGTGGCTCTCTACAACGATACTCCCAAGCATAGGGATAATTTTCTGAAGCTTGTCAATTCGGGCTATTATGATGGTTGCATCTTTCAGCGCGTCATCAAGAATTTCATGATTCAGGGTGGCGATTATTCATGCAGAAAGGTGAATATGGAAAAGCCGCAGAAGTTTGATGTAAACTATACGATTCCGGCTGAAATCATCTATCCAAAATATTATCATAAGCGCGGACAGCTCTGTGCTGCACGCGAAGGGGATGATGAAAATCCGACCAAAGCTTCGGCTTCTACTGATTTCTACATTACCTGGGGCAGAAATTTCTCTCCCCGACAGATGGAATATTATGTAGAAAAGCAGAAACGGGAAGGTAAGGATTACGCCATTCCTTCTGAACAGTTGCAGAAGGGCTACATCAAGCATGGTGGTGTTCCTCACCTTGACAACGGCTACACCGTGTTCGGAGAGGTGCTCGAAGGTATGGATGTGGTTGATAAGATTCAGAATGTTGCTACTGATAAGGCGAACAATGACAGACCTCTCACGGATGTCATCATCCTGAAAGCCAAGCAGGTGAAGTAACTTTCGGATGGTGAACTGAAGAAATAAGTAACTGAGCCCATTTAAAAGGTAAAATCGATAAGTAAAAATATCAAATACGAGAGAAAAATATGAAATCATTAAAGGAATTATATAGAATAGGTAAGGGACCATCGAGCAGTCATACGATGGGGCCTCAGCGTGCTGCCAAACTTTTTCTGGAGCGTTGCCCTAACGCTTCTTATTATGAAGTAACCCTCTATGGAAGTCTGGCTGCTACAGGTAAGGGACACATGACTGATGCGGCAATCGAAGAAGTGCTCAGACCTCATAAAACCGTGAACATCATCTGGCAGCCACAGACTTTCCTGCCTTATCATCCCAACGGAATGAAATTTGTGGGCAAGGATCTGAACGGCGATATTATTGATGAATGGACCGTTTACAGTATTGGTGGTGGAGCCATATCAGATGGTACTGCCGGCAACGAAGAGCTGGGCGCCAAGGATGTTTATGATCTGAACAAGCTCGCTGACATCAAGCAATGGTGCTATGATAACGGACGCTCATTCTGGGAGTATGTTGAGAAATGCGAATCGGCTGATATCTGGGATTATCTCGACATGGTTTGGCAAACGATGAAGCAGAGCATCAGGAATGGTTTGGACCATGAAGGTGTTTTGCCTGGTCCGCTGAAGCTGCAGCGTAAGGCTGCTACCTATTTTATAAAGGCAAAGGGTTACCGTGCTTCCCTGCAGAGCCGCGGCTTGGTTTATGCTTATGCCCTGGCTGTGAGCGAGGAGAATGCTTCGGGTGGCACTATTGTTACTGCTCCTACCTGTGGCGCCTGCGGTGTATTGCCAGCCGTACTCTACCACATGTTTACTTCTCATGATATGAGTGAACAGCGCATCTTGAGAGCCTTGGCTACAGCCGGATTGGTAGGCAACATCGTAAAGCAGAATGCTTCTATCAGCGGTGCTGATGTAGGCTGCCAGGGCGAGGTAGGTGTTGCCTGCGCCATGGCTTCGGCTGCAGCCTGTCAGCTTTTCGGAGGCAGTCCGGCTCAGGTAGAATATGCTGCCGAAATGGGATTGGAGCATCATCTCGGAATGACCTGCGACCCGGTTTGTGGACTGGTTCAGATTCCTTGTATCGAGCGAAATGCCTTTGCTGCCGCCCGAGCTTTGGATGCTGACCTCTACGCTTCCTTCTCAGATGGCCATCATACCGTATCTTTCGACCGGGTAGTTGAAGTGATGCGACAGACGGGACATGATCTACCTTCGCTTTACAAGGAAACAAGCGAAGGCGGTTTGGCAAAAGGGTTTCCAAGAGATATTTAGTCATAAAATGCTTTGCTGAATCATAAAATGTTTTTCAGCTATTTTATTCAGTTTGGTAAGAGGGCTTTTATTTTGGCACGCTATTTGTAAGCCCCCTTGCCAAACAATAATAAAGTAAATACGAATAAAAACATTTTATATTATGGCACAGAAAGGTAATATTGGTGTAACGACAGAGAACATTTTCCCTGTCATCAAGAAATTCTTATATTCAGATCACGACATCTTCCTCCGTGAGATGGTTTCAAATGCCGTGGATGCTACACAGAAGTTGAAGACTCTTGCTGCTCAAGGCGATTTCAAGGGCGAGATAGGCGACACAACCGTTCGTATCTCTCTTGATGAGAAGGCTGGAACCTTGACTATCAGCGACCATGGTATAGGTATGACAGAGGAGGAAATCGATAAATATATCAACCAGATTGCATTCTCAGGCGTAACCGACTTCCTCGATAAGTATAAGGAGAATGCCAACGCCATCATCGGTCACTTCGGTCTCGGCTTCTATTCTTCTTTCATGGTAGCCAGCAAGGTAGAAATCATTACCAAGAGCTACAAAGAGGGAAGCAAGGCTGTAAAGTGGAGCTGCGATGGTTCACCTGCTTTCGAAATCGAAGATGCTGACAAGGCTGAGCGTGGTTCAGACATCATCCTCCACATTGCTGATGACTGCAAGGAGTTCCTTCAGAAGAGCAAGATTGAGGAGCTTCTGAACAAGTATTGCAAGTTTATGGCCGTGCCTGTAGCTTTCGGCAAGAAGACCGAGTGGAAGGATGGTAAGAATATGGAGACTGATGAGGATAACATTATCAACAATGTTGAACCGCTCTGGACAAAGGCTCCTAGCACCTTGAAGGATGAGGACTACAAGAAGTTCTATCACACCCTTTACCCAATGCAGGACGACCCATTGTTCTGGATTCATCTGAACGTAGACTTCCCATTCAATCTTACGGGTATTCTCTACTTCCCACGCATCAAGAGCAGCATCGACATGCAGCGCAACAAGATTCAGCTCTATTGCAATCAGGTGTTCGTAACCGACCAGGTAGAAGGCATTGTACCTGAATTCCTCACATTGCTTCATGGTGTAATCGATTCACCGGACATTCCGCTGAACGTAAGCCGAAGCTATCTGCAGAGCGACAGTAACGTGAAGAAGATTTCTACCTACATCACCAAGAAGGTAGCAGATCGTCTGAACTCAATCTTCAAGGAGAACCGCAAGGAGTTTGAAGAGAAATGGGATGACCTCAAGATTTTCATCAACTACGGAATGCTCTCTCAGGATGATTTCTACGAGCGTGCCAAGGACTTCGCACTTCTGAAAGATGTTGAGGGCAAGTACTTTACTTTCGAGGAGTACAAGACGCTGATTAAGGACAACCAGACCGATAAGGATGGCAACCTGGTTTATCTCTACGCCAACAATAAGGAAGAGCAGTATTCTTACATCGAGGCAGCCAAGCAGAAGGGCTATTCTGTACTCCTGATGGAAGGTCAACTCGATACGCCGATGGTAAACATGCTGGAGCAGAAGCTGGAGAAGAGTCGCTTTACACGTGTTGACGCCGACATCATCGACCGTCTCATTGTGAAGGAAGATGCTAAGAAGACCGATTTGAGCAAGGAACAGTCTGACAACTTGACAGAAGTATTCCGCTCTCAGATGCCTCAACTCGACAAGACAGAATTCTTTGTAGAGATTCAGGCTTTGGGCGAACAGAACCAGCCAGTGCTCATCACTCAGAACGAGTACATGCGCCGTATGAAGGCGATGAGCCAGTTCCAGGCAGGCATGAACTTCTACGGTCAGATGCCTGACAGCTATAACATCGTACTGAACTCAGACCATGTTCTGGTAAAGAAGGTATTGGAAGATGCTGAGGCCAACACTGCTGAAACATTGAAGCCAATCCTTGCAGAAATCAAGGGACAGGAAGCTCGCCTTGCCGTACTCCATCAGGAGCAGAACAAGAAGAAACCGGAAGAGATTACCCAGCAGGAGAAAGATGATGTTCACAATACAGAGAAGGCTATCAGCGATGAGAAGGCTAAGCGCAACGAAATCATCTCGGGCTATGCTAAGAACAACAACATTGTTCACCAGCTCATCGACCTCGCCCTGCTTCAGAATGGTATGTTGAAGGGTGCTTCGCTCGACGCATTCCTCAAGAGAAGCGTTGACATGATCAAGTAATCCAACCTGTAAAAGGTTTGAATTAAGAAATAAAACTTTGCGATGCGTAACATTTCATGTTACAAATTGTTTCTATCATATGTGCTAAATGTTTCAAAACGAACATTTAGCACATTTTTTTTCGCTTTCCTTTGGTGGCTTTCCTTTTTTTTATTACCTTTGCAATATCGATAAACGAAAAACATGATAAAAAAAATCGCCATCATGGAACAAACAAATTCAAATTACAGCATTATTGCTGATTATTACTCTGAACACTACAACGAGCTGAAGTTGTATGTCATGTCCCGTTCGCTTCCGGCAGACGAGGCTGAAGACATCGTGCAGAATACTTTTGTGCGATTACTTCGAGGCGATAAGATGATTACGCCTGTTACTTTACCTTGTTTTGTATACACCATTGCCAAGAATCTGATTATCGATTATTACCGGCGCAAGCATAAGATTGAGGAGTATGAACACTTCCTGGGAGCTAGCGACTGGATGGGAAGATACGATATTGATGGCGAATCGGTTTTCTCTGCCCGGCAGATCAACGAGATTCTGGAGCGTGGCATTGCTAGGCTCACGGAGAAGAGAAGCAAGGTTTACCGCCTGAATCTCTTCGAAGGAATGCAGGTGAGCGAGATTGCCCAAAGTCTGAACCTCGGATATAAAGCGGCTGAGAACCGGCTGACTCTGGCTAGAAAAGAAATAAGAGATTATATGAAAAAAGAGTTGGCTAGCTAAAATGCTAGTCAACTCTTTCTGTCTATTCTTACTGCCTTACTGAAAGGCAATTCTTAACTATTTTTTAGTTTTCCTTAAACCCGATTACTCTTGTCAAACCTTTATCAAGATAAAAGGTTTGGGTTACTTCCTGCTTCTCGCCTTGATGGTTGGTCAGCTTGTATGTAGCCCTTAAATATAATAAGGTGTCGGGATAAGCTGCATCATTATAATCAATATTCTTCTTGACGTAAGGCAGTTTGCTGACATTTTGTCGCATCACCTTCATCTGGTCGAAACTGATCATGGCGGTAGGAGTGAGGCGGGAGAACCGCTCATAGCTGCAGTCCTGATCAACGAGGTTTTCATCAAGAAAATCCTTGACCAGAGATTGAGCCTTGTGCTGATTGCCACACGAGGTGAACATCAGCACAAGTCCTGAAACCATGACAAACATCATTTTCTTTATCATAGACATCTTCTTTTTTATTAAGCCGCGCTGCTTTTATGAAGTTCGTTGTTTTATTTAGCACGCTTGCTTATTTAGCCACGCTGCGGAGAATCTCCAGCAAGTGATCCCAAACCATCTCTACAGTAGGAATGAGAAGAGCCTCGTCTGGGGTGTGAACATTGCGAAGGGTAGGACCGAAACTTACCATATCGAGCTCAGGATAACGCTCTGAGAAAAGGCCACACTCCAAACCGGCATGAATACCCTTTACCAACGGCTTTTTGCCGAAGAGCTTTTCGTAAGCCTTCACAGCCAGGTCGGTAAGCTCGCTGTTGGCACGCATCTTCCAGGCAGGATACTTGTCGCCTACAGTTACCTCGGCGCCAGCCAGAAGGAAGGCTGCCTTTACTGTGTTGGTCATGTTCGCCAGATTGCTCATCACGTTACTTCGCTGAGAAGCTACGATGTTGATGCTGCTTTCATCGGTCATCACGCTTGCCACATTGCTTGAGGTTTCTACCATCCAGGCAATCGCCTCATCCTGGCAGGTGGTAAGTGGACCATTGTCTACAGCCTGGAGAGCCATTACGAACTTGTCGGCTACAGTTTTCTCGATGACAGGTGCAGCATCGGAGCTGCTCATATTGAACTGCATAGTCTGTTCTGTTACGTGGAATTCATCTTCTACTTCTGATGCAAAGATATTCCAGTCGGCACGAACCTGCTCCTTATCATCATTCTTAACAGCGAAAACAATCTTTCCGTCACGAGGAATGGCATTGTGCATTTTGCCGCTGTTGAAACTTACGAGGCGCAGACTTCCATCCAGTTTCTCATTTTCGAGGAAGAGGAAGCGGGCAAGAATCTTGATGGCATTGGCGCGCTTCTTATTGATGTCATCGCCTGAATGGCCACCGTTGAGACCCTTCAGCGAAGCTTCCATGAAGAAATAACCCGCAGGAGCTTCTTCGCGAGAGAAGTGGAAGGTGGCATGGGTAGTCTGACCACCAGCGCAGGATACGAAGATTTCGCCCTCATCCTCTGAGTCGAGGTTGATGAGCATCTTTCCGGTCATAAAGCCCGCCTTCATGCCGTGAGCACCGGTCAGTCCGGTTTCCTCATCACGTGTAAAGACGCACTCGATAGGACCATGCTCAATATCGTTGCTTGCCAGAATAGCCAGTTCGATGGCGCAGCCAATACCGTCGTCAGCACCGAGGGTAGTACCCTTTGCCTTGAGCCATTCACCGTCTACGTAAGTCTGGATTGCATCTTTGTGGAAGTCGAAATCCACATCCACCAGTTTGTCGCAAACCATGTCCATGTGACTCTGCAGGATGATGGTTTCAGCGTGCTCGTAGCCTGGAGTGGCAGCTTTGCGGATGAGCACATTACCGGTTTCATCTACCAGCGTTTCGAGCTGATGAGACTCACCGAAAGATTTCAAAAACTCAATCATGTTCTCCTCGTGCTTGGAAGGACGAGGTATTTCGTTGATTTTTGCGAACTGCTCGAACACGAGAGCAGGCTTTAATTCACTTTTATTCATTTATTTTCTATTATTTTGTTTTGATAAAACATTTATTTCTACTATTTTGTTTTGGTTATTCCCAAAAAAATAGTACCTTTGCACCCAAAAGTGCACTAAGGCACTGCAAAGGTAATAAAAATGATAAAATTAATGTTATTAAGCGTGTTAATAATTGCTATCTGTATGGCATTATTTTGCGTAAAGTTGATTTTTAAGAAGAACGGCAAGTTCTCTTCCCAGCATGTGCACGACAATCCGGGCTTGCGCAAGCAGGGCATTCATTGTGTGGTGGATCAGGACCGTGAGGCAAGAGAAGCCAACAAGGCTTATTAGAAAATAGTAATAATATAATATGATAGAAAAAATGAGAAAGAACATTTTGGGTTCAGTGGCAATCGCAGCAGTTGCTGCCCTGTCATTGGCATCATGCAACAAATCTCAGCCTCAGGTAGAGGCTAAGTCAGAGAGCAAGGCTCCTGCTGAATTGAAAATTGCTTATGTAGAGGTAGACTCTATCATGACTCAGTATACCTTTGCTAAGGAGTATTCTTCTATCTTGGAGAAGAAGG
>OBRN01000081.1_pt1 | contig 29481 bp, 23 predicted proteins | sample 1475621 | NCBI WGS metagenome assembly OBRN01 (sample SAMEA3360684, study PRJEB22359) | human gut metagenome | biome: ENVO:urban biome; feature: ENVO:human-associated habitat; material: ENVO:feces | place: Bangladesh | collected 2011 | reverse complement strand
AGGGAGCCAAAGCCGTGGCTCATGCCATCTGGCATTTCCGCAAGAGCAGATTCTCTGAAGAATCTAAGGAGTGTAAAGATAAGAATTCTAAAGAATCTGATGATAAGGCGATGAAAGCCTTCAAGAATATCGCCCGCAGCTATTATGAGGATTTCGATACACGAGATTATCCAAAAGGCAAGTTCGACGAAACCTGCATGGATGCCGTGCCATTATCTTTCCATATTCTTTCAAAAGCCTCATCCTTCGAGGATGCCATCCGTCTTGCCATATCTCATGGCGGCGATAGCGATACCATCGGAGCCATCGTTGGCTCCATCGCCGAAGCACGATTTGGTATTCCACAAGATATGAAAGAGAAAGCTATCAGTCATCTTCCGGATGAGATGCAAGATGTATTGAAACAATTTGCAGGAAAATGCGAAATAAAGCCCAAATAATTTGGTGTTATCAAAGAAAAACCGTATTTTTGCGGCAATTAAAACAAGTAAATATGACGAATCATGATTTTTGGATGTCCATCAGCGACATAATCAATGAAGGATTTACATCTGAAGGTCTAGCAAAATTAGATGATTATGCAGAACAATTCAGTACTGGAAAAATCTTATATAAACGATTTTCACCGTCAGAGCAGCTTGGCTGCGTTAAAGGGGGAACAATACATGTTATTGCATCCTTACTCGCGGGAGCAGAAGTTGGCGCAAATCAACTCACTGCGCCAGAAGGCAGTTTCAAAAGAGAGCAGCAACTTGCGAAGATCCAAGAAAAACGCATAGAAAGCTGGGCGAAAAAGGCAGGATGCTGGGTAGATGACACTAGCGTCTACAACGATTGATATAAAAAATAGCAAAAGCAGCACGATTTATCATGCAGCTTTTGCTATTGCCATTTTATTTAGTTTACTCGCTTGCAGGTAATTCTCTACTTATACTGAGGTCCATCCTTTATTTCTCCTCAAAGTAACTGCCCGCTTCCATCTTGCAATCCATCGCACGGCACTTGTTGTAGCGCTCTCGGGCTCTGTTTTCTCTAGCAAACATCGCCTTGGTGCCAGCCTCATCTTCCGAGAACTGAAGGTGGTTGTCGATGCCCATACCATGAGCAATGTTCTCCACATCAAGATCATCGGTACCGATGAAGGTAAAGGTCCAGTTCTGCTTCTTCAACTTCTCTATGAGGTTCTTGATCATCTTCAGATCATACTCCTCGCTGCAGTTCTCCTCACCATCCGTAATGATGGTTACCAATACGCTGTCATCCTCGGTGGTCAGGGCGTTGATCTTAGCGATGCCCATGCCGATGGCATCGTAAAGAGGGGTGCCGCCACATGGGTTGTAATCCCTTGACTTCAAAGAGTTAGCACGGCGGGCAGACACATTATCGTAGAACAGATTCTTGTGGGTGCTGTCGAAGGTGATGAGCGTAACCCGCTGCTCCATGTCCTTATGCGTCTTCTGCATTTTCTGAATCGTGGTCAGGGTCTCGTTGATGCCCACCAGTGCCTGGCGCTCGATAATGCTCATGCTGCCACTCTCATCCACTACCAAAAGATTGAATACTCGTTTCATAACTTGTTTCTCCTATTTAATATTAATTGTTCAACATATTCTGTTTTCATCAAGAAGAGGGAACTTTCCCCGCTTCCTGATTGCTTCTTTATCCCTTAAAAGAAAAAATAGAGGGGGAAATTAAGCAGAGGATTATCTTTTTTCAAAAATATTTTTGCCAGAAGAAATAAAACTCGTACTTTTGCACTCAATTATCATATCATACAAGTTATTATACATATATAAGGAGATAAGGAGATGAAAGAAATATTGATAGTAGGCATCGGCAGCTTCTTCGGGGGCGGCATGAGATATTGGATTTCAAAGATGGTGCAATCCTGCACGGTGATTGCCTTTCCGTTCGGAACTATGGCGGTGAATGTGGCGGGATGCCTCATCATCGGGTTTCTCTCGGGATTGAACTGGCGGGAAGGGGGATGGATGTCGCCATCTGCCAAACTGCTGCTCACCACGGGGTTCTGCGGAGGATTCACAACCTTCTCTACCTTCATGAACGAGGGGGCGGGATTGATGAAGGAGGAAAATTACCTCTATATGATGCTCTATCTCTTCGGAAGCCTGGCACTGGGACTCGTCGCCGTGCTCGCCGGACATTATCTGGCGAAGATTATCGCATAAAACACTTCAGAAACAGAAAGAAGAAGAACCCGGATTGTCGAGAAAGAAGACCGGAGAACTGAAAGAAGAAGCCCCCGGATTGCCAAGAAAGAAGACCGGAGAATAGAAAGAAGAAGAACCCGAATTGCCGAGAAAGAAGACCGGAGAACGGAAAGAAGAAGAACCCGGATTGCCGAGAAAGAAGACCGGAGAACGGAAAGAAGAAGCCCCCGATTTATCGCATAAAATACAGAAGATAGGATTCCATCAGATGAAGAAATGATGAAAATTCTATCTTTTTTATTATTTTATATTTTCAAAATGCCTTAATTACGAAATTTATTCGTAAATTTGCAGAAAATAATCTGCACTCGACAATTTGAAAGCATGCTTTCATTGTTCTCGTTTGCTTAATTTTTGCACCAATGAATACATTAGATACAAACAATATAAAATGGAGCGAGAATGTAATCATCGCTGACGCCGACTATATCGACCGAGTGGCTTTCGACCTGATAGTCAACTTCGAACGAATGATTAACCGTCGCATCCAACCAGCCGATATGGCACAATGGGCAGTCTGCATTGCCCTTGACGGAGGTCTGAGAGAGGGCGAGCACGAGACACAGGTTGTACTTATCCACGACAAACAGTCGATGGCGATGAAGAACTTCCGCCCTGCCAACTATGAGAAGGATCTGAACGCTCAGGCTTTCAAGGATGATAAGCTCGGAGAATTCATCATCTCTTCATATCCTACGGAGGAAAAGATGGTAGGCAAGGATGACTTCCTCGTAGATGTGGCACGCACCGTATGCAACGCCAAGGAAGTGAAGCGAGTGATGGTAATCCCAAATTCTGAGGATGGAGATGCTTACGACCGACTCCGCGAGATACTCCGCAAGGTAGATGACGACGACAAGCGCATCACCCTCTTTGCCATGCAGCCCATGCCTGGCGGCAACTTCAGACAGGAGATTCTCGGATATTCACTCATGAATGCTCTGGGAATTTCGGCAAATGAGATAAAGTAAAAAATGAAGAGTGAAGAATTCATTTGCTTTACTTTCCATAAGGGCGCAAGCCTAATTTAACATTTAACATTACACTTAACATTAAAAATAAAAAATGAGTAGAGTACTTATGATTGGCGCAGGTGGCGTGGCTACCGTGGCTGCCTTCAAGATCGTCCAGAACCAGGACGTTTTCACCGAGTTTATGATTGCTAGCCGTCGCAAGGAAAAATGCGACAAGCTGGTTAAGGATATCCACGCCAAGGGCTACAAGATGGATATTCAGACAGCTGAGGTGGATGCCGATGACGTTGAGCAGTTGAAGGCTCTCTTCAATAGCTATAAGCCTGAACTTGTCATCAACCTCGCTTTGCCTTATCAGGATCTTACTATCATGGATGCCTGTCTGGCTTGCGGTTGCAACTACATGGATACCGCTAACTATGAGCCTAAGGACGAGGCTCACTTCGAATATTCATGGCAATGGGCATACAAGGATAAGTTTGAGCAGGCAGGTCTCTGCGCTATCCTCGGTTGCGGTTTCGACCCAGGCGTATCAGGCATCTTTACCGCTTATGCAGCCAAGCATCACTTCGATGAGATTGAGGTGCTCGACATCGTGGATTGCAACGCCGGTAACCATCACAAGGCTTTCGCAACCAACTTCAACCCAGAAATCAATATCCGCGAGATTACCCAGAAGGGACTCTGGTATAAGGATGGCGAATGGATTGAAACCGACCCACTCTCTATCCACAAGCCTCTCACCTACCCTAACATCGGCCCTCGCGAGAGCTATCTGATGCACCACGAGGAGTTGGAGAGTCTGGTGAAGAACTACCCTACCATCAAGGAGGCACGCTTCTGGATGACCTTCGGTCAGCAGTATCTCACCTACCTCGACTGCATCCAGAACCTCGGCATGAGCCGCATCGACGAAATCGAGTACGAGGCTCCATTGGCAGACGGTTCGGGCAAGACTGCCAAGGTGAAGATCGTTCCATTGCAGTTCCTCAAGGCTGTATTGCCTAACCCACAGGATCTCGGCGAGAACTATGATGGCGAAACATCTATCGGTTGCCGCATCCGCGGTAAGAAGGATGGCAAGGAGCGCACCTATTACGTATATAACAACTGCAAGCACCAGGAGGCTTACAACGAAACCGGTATGCAGGGCGTAAGCTACACCACCGGTGTGCCAGCCATGATTGGTGCCATGATGTTCCTCAAGGGCATCTGGAAGAAGCCTGGCGTTTGGAACGTAGAGGAGTTTGACCCAGATCCATTCATGGAGCAGCTCAACAAGCAGGGATTGCCATGGCACGAGGTGTTTGATGGCGATTTGGAAATCGACTAAACTTTAAATAAAATAAGAATATGGCAAAAGAAATGCAAGAGGGAAAATTGAATCCCAATGAAGGCAAACTGAAAGCTCTTCAGGCAGCCATGGCTAAGATAGAAAAGGACTTCGGTAAAGGCTCTATCATGAAACTCGGAGATGAGCACGTTGAGAATATCGAAGTTATCCCTACAGGCAGTATCGCTCTCGACAATGCACTGGGCGTAGGCGGTTATCCTAAGGGACGTATCATCGAAATTTATGGTCCGGAATCTTCCGGTAAAACAACATTGGCTATCCATGCCATCGCAGAGGCTCAGAAGGCTGGCGGTATCGCTGCTTTCATTGATGCAGAGCACGCTTTCGACCGTTTCTATGCGGCTAAATTGGGCGTTGATGTTGATAACTTGTGGATTTCACAACCAGATAATGGTGAGCAGGCGTTGCAGATTGCAGACCAGCTGATCAGTTCTGCTGCTGTAGACATCGTAGTTGTTGACTCTGTAGCAGCCTTGACTCCTAAGAAGGAAATCGAAGGCGATATGGGTGACAATGTGGTAGGTCTTCAGGCTCGATTGATGAGTCAGGCTCTCCGCAAGCTCACTTCTACCATCAGCAAAACCAACACGACCTGCATCTTCATCAACCAGTTGCGCGAGAAGATTGGTGTAATGTTCGGTAACCCAGAGACAACCACCGGTGGTAATGCTCTGAAGTTCTATGCTTCAGTGCGTTTGGATATCCGCAAGGCAACAGCCATCAAGGATGGCGATGAGGTAGTAGGTAATCTGGTTCGCGTAAAGGTAGTAAAGAACAAGGTGGCTCCTCCTTTCCGCAAGGCTGAGTTCGACATCATGTTTGGCGAAGGTATCAGCCGTGCCGGCGAGGTATTCGGCCTGGCTGTAGCCAACGATATCATCGAAAAGAGCGGCAGCTGGTATAGCTATGGCGGTTCTAAACTCGGACAGGGTGCCGATGCCTGCAAGGCATTGCTCAAGGATAACCCTGAACTTCTCGACGAACTGGAGACTAAGGTTCGCGAAGCACTTGCTGCCAAGGAGCAGAAATAAAGTAAGATAAGGTTTTACACCTTATTATATATATAGGAATCAAGATTGGGAATGCGACATTTTATCGCCTCCTATATCTTGATTCCTTTTATTTTGTCAGCATCATCTGACACCTTGTCAGCCACCTTGAACTAAAATTCCCTTGGCACATGCTTTGTTATTAAGGAAAGCGTGAACGCTGAGTTCAGGAGGTTCCCGACAGATGCATATCTTCGGCAGACTTCCCCGAAGGCAGCGATTCATGAGATAAATAACATATTAATAACGAAAAAATAAAAAAAAGATATAATCATGGGAAAAGTAATTGGAATTGACTTGGGTACCACAAACAGTTGTGTTGCCGTTTTCGAAGGTAGCGAACCAGTTGTAATCGCTAACAGTGAAGGTAAGCGTACTACTCCATCAGTAGTAGGTTTCGTTAAGGATGGTGACCGCAAGGTAGGTGATCCTGCTAAGCGTCAGGCCATCACAAACCCTAAGAACACTGTATATTCTATCAAGCGTTTCATGGGTGAGACATACGCTCAGAGCCAGAAAGAGGCAGAGGCAATGCCTTACACAGTAGTAAACGAGGGTGGTTATCCACGTGTTGAAATCGAGGGTCGCAAATATACTCCACAGGAGATTTCTGCAATGGTTCTCCAGAAGATGAAGAAGACTGCAGAGGATTATCTCGGACAGGAGGTTACAGATGCTGTTATCACAGTTCCTGCTTACTTCTCTGACTCACAGCGTCAGGCTACTAAGGAGGCTGGTCAGATTGCAGGTTTGAACGTTCAGCGTATCGTAAATGAGCCTACAGCCGCAGCTTTGGCATACGGTGTTGACAAGGCTAACAAGGATATGAAGATTGCCGTATTCGACTTGGGTGGTGGTACATTCGATATCTCTATCCTGGAGTTCGGTGGCGGCGTATTCGAGGTACTTTCTACCAATGGTGATACTCACCTGGGTGGTGATGACTTCGACCAGGTAATCATCAACTGGTTGGCTGATGGCTTCAAGGCAGAGGAAGGCGTAGATCTCCGCAAGGACCCTATGGCTATGCAGCGTTTGAAGGAGGCAGCTGAGAAGGCTAAGATTGAGTTGTCAAGCTCTACATCTACCGAAATCAACTTGCCATACATCACAGCCGTTGACGGTATGCCAAAGCACTTGGTTAAGACTTTGACCCGTGCACAGTTCGAGCAGTTGGCTCACAACCTGATTCAGGCTTGCTTGGTACCTTGCCAGAATGCCGTTCGTGACGCTAAGCTCTCTACATCAGATATCGACGAGGTTATCCTGGTGGGTGGTTCAAGCCGTATCCCAGCCGTTCAGACCTTGGTTAAGAACTACTTCGGCAAGGAGCCTTCTAAGGGCGTTAACCCTGATGAGGTAGTAGCAGTAGGTGCAGCTATCCAGGGTGCCATCCTGAACAAGGAAGAGGGTGTTGGTGACATCGTATTGCTCGACGTTACTCCATTGACTCTCGGTATCGAGACTATGGGTGGTGTGATGACTAAGCTCATCGATGCCAATACAACTATCCCTTGCAAGAAGAGCGAGGTATTCTCTACAGCAGCTGATAACCAGACAGAGGTTACCATCCACGTATTGCAGGGTGAGCGCCCAATGGCAGCTCAGAACAAGAGTATCGGTCAGTTCAACCTGACAGGTATCGCTCCAGCTCGCCGTGGTGTTCCTCAGATTGAGGTTACCTTCGATATCGATGCCAACGGTATCTTGAACGTATCAGCTAAGGATAAGGCTACCGGTAAGGAGCAGAGCATCCGCATCGAGGCTTCATCTGGCTTGAGCGAGGACGAGATCAACCGCATGAAGGCTGAGGCAGAGCAGAACGCTGCTGCTGATAAGGCTGAGCGCGAGAAGATTGACAAGATGAACCAGGCTGACAGCATGATCTTCACCACCGAGAACTTCCTGAAGGATAACGGTGATAAGATTCCTGCAGACAAGAAGCCAGGCATCGAGCAGGCATTGCAGCAGTTGAAGGATGCTCACAAGGCAGGTGATGTTGCAGCTATCGATTCAGCTATCAACAACTTGAACACCGTGATGCAGGCAGCTTCTCAGCAGATGTATCAGGGCGGTCAGCAGGCAGGTCCTCAGGGTGCACAGGGCGGCCAGCAGGCACAGGGTGCTAACGATGGCGCTCAGGATGTTCAGGACGCAGATTTCGAGGAGGTTAAGTAATATCTCCAAAATTGACACTGAAATAAAATAAACATTATAGAAAAAGCCGTGTGACTCAATGAGTTGCACGGCTTTTTCTATTTCTTCGATGAAAACACAGACCGATGTGAACAAGAGTTCATGTCGGTCTGTTTTTTGTTTATGTATGTTTCTTCTTAGAAGGATAGAACAGATGATCCTTGTCCAAGAATACAGGATAGAATACTGATTCTATGATATAACCTGCAAGCCGTGGCTTTTGACCGCCTATTTTTCGAATCGTTCCCCAAGATACTTTGCCCTTGATATGCGGAGGAATTTTGAAGTGGCTGTTTTCGGGAAAATCACCATATACCTTCAAAAGTCCCTGCTGTACAGCTTCTTGTCTTGTAAAAGAGCATACTTCTACAAATCGTCCTACAAGTTTGTCTAGCATTTTCTCTTCTTGCCATTTTTCAAGAGTCTGTCCTGGAGGACATTGGTTGAAATCGAAATCCTTGAAGTTGAAAGATAACTTTGTCTGTTCATCTTTCACCTTACGCTCATCTCTCACATTGGCAGTACGGCTTTCGGAAGCAGCAGTGCTTTTGAACTTATTCTCAAACTTACTCTTCTTTTTTGCTGCCATACTCCATGATGAATTTATCAATGTTTCCGAAATAAGGAATAGCACCATAGCGTCCTAGCAGATAATCCTTAGAGAAAGACGCATCGTTACGGACGCTATTAGCCTGATTTATTTTGTATTCCACTAGAGAGTACAGATCAGATGCGCCCTCAGAAGATTTCTCTGCAAACCATATCTGATCACGACGAAGCAAATCCTTACGCAAGAGGTTTGTATCGTGAGTTGTTATAATCAGCTGCGCCCCCAAGGTATTCATCACACTATAGAATAGTTTGAGCAATTCTACAGACAACTGTGTATGAAGACTTGCGCCAAACTCGTCAATCACAAGCACACCACCATTTTGAATGGTGTCGAAGAATGGACCAAGAAGAGCAAAGAGTTTGGTTGTACCCAAGGATTCAAATTTGAAATTCAACTGCTCCTTACCAATTACCGCCCCATTGTCATACAGATCATGGGTTGAAAGAATTTCCAACTCATGTTGCTCAATCCGTTGGTTGGAATCTGTCGGAAAATGGATGCCCAAACGAGACAATATTTCAAAAGGAGTATCTTGCGTGTCAACTTCCTTGACATTCTCTTTAACGTTCATATCCTTGATGCAATTATCCACTATGCCAATCATGTTGAGAATTTGCTCGCGAATCAAAGGATTGTGTATAAAAGTCCTTGCAGTATAAGCCAAGGTGTTATCGTCTAAACCTGAAAGAATATTGAAACGCTTGCGAAACCATTCTTTTACCTTCATTGCCACTTCCACATTGAATTGAGCAGCAGTGGAAAGGTATAGGGCATTACTTCTGGTTTTTGTGTCAACTCCTCTTGCACCCTTTACCACTTTTGAGTTGACCTTGATATTTTGTCCTTCACGCTTAAAACAATAGCTCTCTTTCGTACTTCCTTCAAGTAACACAAAGAGCCATTCGGTCAGCACTTTGTTCTGACTGACCTCAAATCCATATCTGTATCTTTCTCCATTGCAGATGAATATCAATTGCATAGAAATAGGCTCTTTTGTACTTTCCACATCAAAACGATAGTGAAGAAGAGAGAGACGCTTGACGATGCTCTCATCGACAAATGACCGTAGCACCATAGACTTGAAAATATCCATGGCTGCAATTACAGAACTTTTACCCGAACCATTTGCTCCATAGATGGCGGCAGATCTTAAATAACGCTTGCCGTTATCCATGATGGAAACATTCGAATAACCATCATTGCTCTCGCACTCTTTGACAGTAGTGCTAGCAACCATACTAAGCGAAACCTCATCTCTGTATGACATAAAGTTTCTTATCGTAAATTCTATCAGCATTTGTTCATATATTCTTGATTGTTACTGATGCAAAAATACAAATAAATCTCCATATAACCATAAAAATTGTGATTATTTCACAAAAATCGCAATAACATGTATAAGAGTTGATGTTTTTTGGCGGCTTTATGATTTTTTATAGATTCTATTCTTGCTATTTAGCTGAAAATTATGTATATTTGCAGGTTATGTAAGGGCGGAAGCTCTATAAAAGAAAAGATATAATAAATAAAAGAAGAAAGGAAACGGGATATGGCAAAGAAAAGACCACAGGTGGCACTGGTATACGATTTCGACGGAACGCTGTCGCCTGGCAACATGCAGGAGTTCGGATTCATCCAGGCAACCGGAAAGACCAAGGAGGAATTCTGGGATAGAAACAGAAAACTGGCAGAGGGTAAGGATGCCAACGGCATCTTGACCTATATGTTTCTGATGCTCGAAGAAGCCAAGAAGAACAATATCTCGCTCACCCGCGAATCCTTTCAGAGCTTCGGCAAGAACGTGGAGCTCTTCCGTGGCGTGAAGCAATGGTTCTCGTTTATCAACGAATATGGTGCGAGCATCGGCCTCGACATCAAGCACTACATCAACTCCTCGGGATTGAAGGAGATGATAGAGGGCACCCCCATCGCCCAGGAATTCGAGAACATCTATGCCTGCTCGTTTCTCTATGACGATGACGGCATCGCCTACTGGCCAGCCGTGGCCGTGGATTACACCACCAAGACGCAGTTTCTCTTCAAGATCAACAAGGGCATCAGGCAGGTGAGCGACAACCGGAGGGTGAACCAGTTTATCCCCGACAGCAAGCGCCCCATCCCCTTTCCGAGAATGATTTACTTCGGAGATGGAGAAACCGACGTGCCTTGCATGAAGATGGTGAAGGAGCATGGCGGTCATGCCATCGCCGTATATAACACGCCCGAGAAGGAGGCGATGGCGTGCCAGCTGGTTAGGGAAGGCCGTGCTAACTTTATGTGTACGGCTAACTACAGCAGGGGCGGCGTGATGAACATCATCGTGAAGCGAATACTGGATAAGATCAAGGCGGATTTCGAATTCGACAGATTGATAGAGCTGAACCAGAAAAAGGCGTGGAAGTAAAGGCGAAAATATAGGTGAAACGCTGAAACTCCGAAACGCAGGAAAGAGAAGAAAGAAATATAATATTAATAAATAATTAATGGGAAGAAACAAATACTCAGCAGGAGAAATTAAGGAAATAGGTAAGTTGCTGCGCCTCAAGAACGCCGGCAACCGTTTGCAACAGAAATTGATACGCCACGACCTTCGCGTGGATTATGAATTCAACATCTCAGACTTCAATCAGCCGGGCAAGGCTTTCGGCGAGGAGGAACTGCAGGAGGCTATCAAGCGTGGTGCCATCCAGATTCTCGACGATGCTACCATCGAGGCCATGAAGGCTAAGCGTGCAAGAGATAAGGCACGCGATGAGGCAGAAAAGCAGAAGGATGCCATCGCCAGCGGTGAGCAAACCGACTGGCAGGAGGCTATGAAGCAGTGGAATGAGTTTTATGAAAAGTAAAAAGGTAAAAAAGTAAAAAGGTAAAAACATACTGATTACAAAATATACCGATTATAAAATATACTGATTATAAATTATTATGGCTAAAGTATTGATTAAGACTACAGAGGGCGACATCAAAGTGCGCCTCTACGACGAGACACCTCAGCATCGTGACAACTTCCTGAAGTTGGCGAAAGAGGGATATTTCGATGGCACACTCTTCCACCGTGTCATCAAAGATTTCATGATTCAGGGCGGCGACCCGGATAGCAAGGGCGCTCCTAAAGGCAAGATGCTGGGCACGGGCGGACCTGATTACACCATCCCTGCCGAGTTTGTTTATCCACAGCTTTTCCACAAGCGCGGTGCCCTGAGCGCTGCCCGCTTGGGAGATGAAGTGAACCCTGAGCGTGAGAGCAGCGGCAGCCAGTTCTATATCGTCTGGGGAAAGACCTACAAGCAGAACGAGCTGAAGCAGATGGAGAAGCAGATGGGCATGCAGATGGAGCAGAACATCTTCAACCAGCTTGCCAAGGAGCATCATGATGAGATTATGAACTTCCGCCGCAACCGCGACCGCGAGGGCTTGATGAAGCTGCAGGATGAACTGGTGGATGAAACCAAGAAACTATGCAAGGAGCAGGGCTACCCTAAGTTTACCGAGGAGCAGCAGAAGGCTTATACCGAGGTGGGCGGCACCCCATTCCTCGACAACCAATACACCGTGTTTGGCGAGGTGGAGGAAGGCCTTGATGTGGTAGAGAAGATTCAGAACTGCGAAACCATGCGTGGCGATAGACCTAAGGAGGATATCAGCATGCAGGTTTCTGTTATTGAGGAATAAAGGATTTTAAAAGAACAAATCAAAATGAAAAAGATTCATGGAAAAATGATGAAGGGCATCACGGCCAGAAGCCTGATGATGCTCCTGGCATTGGCAGGTTCTAACTACTGCCATGCTCAACAAGCCACCATCGTGGTGAACAACCCTACTTCCACCCCCCGCACGGAGCTTATCTCTCTGAGCATGAACGAGGTGAAGGCAAAACTGGGCAAGGCAACCCCTAAAAAGGGCGAGGCCTACATCGTGAAGAATAAGCGCGGACAGCAGATCGGTTCGCAGATTACCCACGATGGCTATCTGCTCATCGATGCCAGCGTGCGCCCTCACGGTTCCGCCACCTACTACGTAACCATCGGCAAACCTTACCAGCAGAAGGTATGGGCTACCGGTGCTCTCTATAAGATAAGAAAGGATGATATCGCCTGGGAAAACGACAGATGTGCCTATCGTGTATATGGTCCTGCCCTGCAGCGCACCGGCGAACGCTCCTTCGGCACCGATGTATGGGTGAAGAATACCCCCGACACCGTGGTGTACGAGCGATACGTAAAGGATATGAACGGAAATATCAAGGGTGATAAGATTGATGCCAAGGTGAGAGCCCTTCAGAAGCAGGAGAAGGCTGAGAAGAACACAGCAAAGGCTGCTGCTCTTGCCAAGCAAATCAAGGCTCTTCAGGCAGAATCAAACGAGGTGGATATCCTCACCTCCTTCCATCTTGACCATGGCAACGGATTGGATCCTTATCGCGTGGGCGCTACCCTGGGCTTGGGTGCACCAAGCCTCATGGTGGGCAAGAACCAGGTGCTGCCTTACTGCTACAAGGATTACAGAATTCTGGATAACGGTCCGCTCCGCTTCACCGTGGAATTGACTTACAATCCATCTACCGTGGGCGATATGAAGAACGTGGTGGAGCATCGCATCATCTCGCTCGACAAGGGCAGCAACTTCAACAAGATGACCGTTTGGTATGACGGCTTGACCCATGCCACCGATTTCGCCACCGGCTTCCCTATTCATGAGGAGGATACGGAATCGAAGACCTTTGCCAAGGATTACGTAAGCTATGCCGACCCTACCGATAACATCGAGGTGAACAACTCGCAGGTTTTCGTGGGTGTACTCTTCCCTGAGGGCATCGACAACACTTACTACCAGCTCTTCGACAAGAAGCACGATGGTGCCACCGGTCATGCCCTGGGCTTGAAACGCGGCTTGAAGAATGGCGAAAGATACAGCTATTACTTCGGTGCAGCATGGAGCAAATATGATGTAAGGAGCTATGCCGAATGGCAGATTCGCATCAAGGAATACCTGGATGCCCTGAAAACTCCACTCGGGGTTGAAGTGAAATAATTTTATAATACCCCTACAAAAGCATACTTCTTTGCTGCGGATTGCAAATCCGCAGAGCCTAAATAGGTCAGGACATTTTTTAACGCCGGATTGCAAATCCGGCGGGACGCCTAGCGGACTTGCGTTCATAAAAAAAACAAAAAGGGTGTGTCATAAGTCCATGACACACCCTATTTACTTTTTACCTATTTACTTTCAAACATGCTATCACCCTTACTTACACCGAGCTTATCTGCTATATGTTAACATGTCCGTCATCAGAACCTGAGCCGCCGCCCTCAGTGGTTCCGCCACCTTCGGTATTTCCGCCTTCGGTATTTCCGCCGCCAGTGCTAGAACCGCCACTAGGGTTTGAACCGCTGCCAGGGTTTCCGCCAGGCTTATTACCACCTGGGTCATTACCGCCGTTGTCGCCGTTGTCAGCACCTTCCAGATCCACCTTGCTCTCGCCTGCTCTCAGCGCCTTGAGCACCTTTGCCTGTGCCGCACGGCTTGCCACGAGATTAAACTCAGCATCGGTGATGAGGTTCTTAAACTGCGCTCCCGGTTCCCAAAACACCTTCACGTCGGTGATGTTCTGCGCAGTGAAGGTAGAAGCATCGGCTGCACCCTTGCTGCTGAGGCTTACGGCGAAATCGCCCAAGTCGCCCAAGCGAATCTTCTTTCCCTCCAGCAGCTGCTCCCTCATGCAATCCACCGCCATGTAGAGGATGGCACTGATGTCGGCACGGCTATACACGCAACCATGGCTCGAGATATGCTTGGCAAATTTCTCGATGGTCATCACCTCGGAATACTGTGCCACGGCAAAGGTTTTCTGCACCTCGGTATTCACCAGTTCCACATCTGCCTGCTTAGGCGTCTCACCCTTGGTCTTAGCCTCCTTGATGCGTGCCTTAGCCTGATTGATTTCCAGAAGATTAGCGTTCACCGAACGCTTTACGTTAGAATAGTTAATCATAACGATTAAAAATGTTTATGAAAGACCCTAACCTAATTTTATAATAGAATCTTCCCTTTGGTTCCCACCCCCTCTGCGCTGCCCTGCAACGAGATGTTTCGGAGTGCGAACCGAGTAAATTATTTTTCTGCAATCAGAATTACCCGCCCTTGGCGATAGTCCCAATCTTATCTTATTTCTGACGATATCTTATCTTCAGCGCGTGTCAATATTTATCATCAAAATAATCATCTATTGCGCCTCGCGTGGGGCGTAAGCTATCAGCTTTCTGATTACGGTGCAAAGATACAACATTTTTCTTGATTATCCAAATTTTCAATCAACTATTTTTACCCTCTTAACACTATTTAAATATCGCATTATCAAACGTTTCAGTGTTTCAGCGTTTCATTATATTTTCTCTCTTAAACATCAAAAAATATCTTTATATTTATATATAAATATAAAACTTTTTTTTCTACTTTTTTCTCCAGAAAGAGGAAGAAAGGAGAAAGAAGTGAAACGCTGAAACGCCGAAACGCATCCCTTCTCCTCATGCACACATCTCTTTAGCCATAAGCACCTTGTAAATTCATGGTCAACATATAAATAATCTTAATTTTTATCCAAAAATTTTGCCATTAGAAAAAATCATATTAATTTTGTTAGCATTATAGAGAACAATACCTCTTAACCTTCAAATCAAGGCTGATAGGCATCTGCTATCTACAAAACAATAATTTTCAAACCAACATAACAATATACATCCATATAAGCCGATGGCCAAATTTGCCCATTACCATCTCGAGTTCATACTCGACAATCTTTTCGCCCAGCCATACAAGACTGAGAGACAAAAGTATTTCGGTGCCCTCCTCGAAAACAAGGAGAGCATCAAGTTCACCATGGAAAACGGCAATGAGCAGATTACCTACAAGCACGAGGTGGCTCACCTGAAGCTAAACAGGGACATCATCATCATGCGCATAGCCAACGAGAAGAAGAAGGAGGTGGTGCAAGATTTCAAGAAAAAGCAAGTGAAGCACGAACCGCCCTGCTTCGTGATTATCGACAACCGCCAGGGCTGCCGCCGCGTCGCCATACAGAAGTGTCCAGATTCATTCCACAACACCCAGCAGGTGAGCCACATTCTTACCAAAGTGCTTGGCAATCAGATGACCAAGAAATACAACATCGGCATCAAGCTGCATCCCCAGTTCTACCCCAACGATTTCTTCAAGGCATGGCGCATGCACCAGTATAACACCCACAGATTGGAATTCAAGCTGGGCGACGGTAAGCGTCCCGCCGATTTCAACAACAAGAACATGGATCCTGACAGCATCACGGGCTTTGCCATCGCAGTAACGGAAGAAAGCGTCACCCGCAAATACCGCACCTCCATTGTGCTAAACCCACCCCAGAACGAGACGATACTCCCCGTGGATGAATCCTCCCCCATGATCAGAAACCTGGTGAGACTTCATGCCGAGACGGGAGCACCCATCGAAATTGTAACCACCGATAACGCCACCTTCACCTGCTTCATCAGCGACGAGGGAGACAGTGCCCGCATCGTAACCTCAGAGATAGATACCAAGCTGGTGGAGACCCTCTTCGAGGACACGGGCATCAGCCGCAGCAAGGCAGAAGAAGGCATTCTGAAATTCGTGAACAACATGAAATATACCGTGGATGAGGACGAGAGAAACATGGATGAGGACGAGAGAAAGGAGATGCCATCATGATAGTACATCTCGTAGATAAAGCCAAGCTGCGTGAGAAGCGCCTGCATTTTTACCAAGACCCCGTTTTCCTCATCGCCATCGATGAGGTGAAGGGATTATTGGGTTCACTCAATCTCATCGACCTCTTTTCCTCTGCCGAGGCTTTCGCCCACTATCTCGTGAAGAACGGGATAGCTGACCGGGAGCTTCTGGAACTGGAGATAGAAGACCTGAAGGCTGAGATAGAAAGCGATATTGCCCCCTGCGCCGACAGGGAGAAGCAGGGGGAGAAAGACCTGTTTCTGCTGCTCACCATCACGTTTCTCAAGCTTTGCGCCATGCGCATCACGCATCCCGCAGCAGAAAGCATAGCCAGGGTATTCGTTAGTTTCTGCATGAAATACGAGGGTTACTATAAACTCCTCAACAGGCTGAACTGCAAAGAGTTGAAACTCATCCAGGAAGCCAGGTTGCCTAGCATTCTGAAATACGAGCTGCAGAGCATCCAGGAAGAGAAGCCCCCGGTGGTGGAAGCCATGCCGGTGATAGTAAAACTGGTGGATTGCTGCGAATATCTTACCCCCGATGCCATCCAGCACGTGATTCAGCCGCTTATGGAAACCAACCAGCATTACGGCATGATGTTTACGGAGCAGGTGGAGAGGCTGAAGGATTTATGCCGCCGGAAATCTCAACCCGTGTGGCATGCCGATGGCGACGTGGTGATGAGCAAGTATGTGAATCACGAAGTGAACAGCGTGGCGGCAGGCGCCACGGGAATACAGGTATTACCTATTAACTCTTCAAAATAAGCAGATATGGAAATAGAAGATTTAGCCAAGTTATTGACTGGCTGCAACATCAATGTAAAGGGCGACCTTGTGATGGAGAAGCATGTGGAGCACGAGGTGGCGAATGTGGAAGCCGGCGGCATCGGTATCCAGATTGTTGGGGATAAGAAGCCGAAGGATTCTGATGGAAAGGAAGAAAAGGGTTCGGAGAAAGAAGGTTCTACAGAGGAGAATCCAGAAGAGGAGAATCCAGAAGAGGAGAATCCAGAAGAGGAGAATCCAGAAGAGGAGCCTCCCCTGAAGCGAGGCATCAAGAACAAGTTTCTCTTTCCCCAGAACGGCAACGAATCAGTGAAGAACGGGCGCTTGACGCAATGCGAGAAAAGGCGTTTTCTGCATTACCTGAGCAAGCATAGCCTTGACGGCCGCATGCTGGTGAGCACCAGAGATGATGCCATCAACAAGGCGGTGGTATGCTTCGTGCGTATCTGGAAGGATCAGGAGCTCACGGCAAGCAAGCCTTCGGGCAGAGCCATCTTCCGATTCCTTACCCAGGATTGCGGCTTGAAAACCGAAATCACCATCGAGAGCTATGCCAACAAGATGAATGAATGGCTGAAGGGAAAACAGCAGGATGTCCTGACTATGGAAGAAGTGAAAAGATGCTTTGCGGGTATATAAACTTGGTATAATGGCATAAAACTTGCTTTGCAGGTATAAAAACTTGCTTTGCAGGTATAAAACGAGTATAAAAACGCTCCAATTCTTTCCAATATTTAAAAGATTGGAAAGAATTGGAGTGTTTTATTTCTAGAAATCCGATAACACTTCATCAAATTTTTCGCCTTTCACATACCCCTTCTTCACCCTATTGAATGAAATTTCTGCCAGGATTCCCCTCTCCAGGAGCCCCACAACATCCGTTTTCGCAGTGGTGGCACTTACCCCGAATTTCGCCTGCAAATCCTTGATAGTCAACAGTGCCTTAGGATCATCGGCAAAAACCTTGATTATTTGCGCCTGTCGGGCATTCACATCACCCAGTCGCAGAAAAACATTTGCCGCATTCTTCTCTTCCTGTTTCCTCCTGATATAATCCTGCAACTGTCTGAACGACTGTTCGAGAACCCTCAGGTTGTACGCCACGAAATATCCCACATCCATCCCGTCGGCTTCGGTATAGAGAAACGCCTTTTCATACGATTTCTTCGATTTCGCTATCACCCTCGAGATAGAGAGATATTCCGTGAGCCAGTATCCCTGCCTCAGCATATACCAGTAGAACAAGGCCCTTGCCGTGCGCCCGTTGCCATCGGCAAATGGATGCACAAATGCCACCATAAAGTGGATGATAATGCCGCGGATGATGGGATGGATGAAAGGACGGGCATCCTGCTCATTGAAAAAACGGCATAAATCGTCGATGAATCCCGGTATCTGCTCGAAGCTCGGAGGCGTATGCACCGTTTCGTGGGTAATGCCATTTTCTACCACCACATCATTGTTGGTTCTGAATCTTCCCGCCTCTTCAGGAATCAGCATGGTACCTTCCGTCATGAGCCGGTGCACCTGTAGCAGCAGTTGCTGCGACAAGGGTTCATTCTTATGCTCCACGATAAACTGTATGGTTTGATAATTATTGTATATCATCTGCTGCGACTTATCCTTAGGCGTCATTTTTTTGCGGAGCATTTCCTTAGCCACCTTTCTCGTGGTAGCCGCCCCCTCCATCTGGCTTGAATAGATGGCTTCCTCCATCAGCGACCCCACCAGATATTGCTGCTTACCTTGGGGCGATATGGGCGAGAGTGCCCCCCAGCTGCCGCCCCAATTCATATCAAAATGATGGCATACACGCTGCATATAGCTGGTAAGGCTCAAATTGATGCCATATTTTTCCCATACCTTGAGCATGCTCTTCGCCCTTGCGGCCTTCACTTGGGTCCACAAACGGGCAGGAGTACCCGCTGCGGGGCACTTCTTATACTTCACGGTATCCCAATATTCAAATGCATCATTAATCTTATCGATAACTTCTGCCATTTCATTATCGGGCACAAAGACCATTGCAGCCAACCAATCGTCTTTGGAAATTTGAGGAGCTTTTTCTATTGCCATAATTCTAAATGCGTTTATATTTTTAAAATGTCTTGATTCCGATGGCAAAGTTATCCAATTCTTTCCAATCTTACAAACATTGGAAAGAATTGGAGCGTTTTTATTAGATAAATTAACGTTTTAAGGGGATAAAGGGATGGATTTCGGGATGGATTCTCTGTTTGTCAGGTGGATAATGGCTAGCGATTTAATATCCACCTCATTTTTTTCGGCGATTTTTTCGGTGTTTTTTTCTGTGTTTTTTCTATTGATACAAAGGGCATTTCCATCACGGGAATGCTCTTTTCGTATCAGGTGGACATTATTTTCTTTTTCATCCACCTCATGCACCCCCGAGCTTTTGGAGTACTTTTGCAGCGTCAATCATCAGAAATGGCGATTCATTAAAAGTAAGTGAAATAAATAGATTTACTCGCCCTATCATGGGCAAACATTAATAAAAAAAAGACGATATGGGATTTTACATCAGTTTCCGCATCTGGAAGGTGACATTCACCTTCAATGCAAGCATTTCGTTCTCACATCAGTTGGTATGAACCTGATGCAAGGGGAAAGTACCAGTTGGTAGTATGAACCTGATTCTAGGGGAAAGTACCTGTTGGTAGTATGAACGGAAAATTAAAGAAAAGAAGTTATGAACAAGATTTTAAAACTGGTGAGCTTCATTCTGACGCTCGCCGACTTTGCAAAAGAATTAACAGAAAAAATTATGGCAACAAAGAAAACAATTCAAAGCGCTGCAGGCTATAAGGGCAAAAGCGCAGAAAAGAACAAGGAAGCAGGCAAGAATGCCTTTAACGGCTTGGATACCTATAACGGCAAGCAGATGGATAATGCCACTCGTGGCATCCGCAACAACAACCCGCTCAACATCCGCCACAGCAAAAACCAGTGGTTTGGAATGAAAGAGCTGCAAACCGACAAAACCTTCGTGCAGTTCGAGAGTCGCAAGTTTGGCTATCGTGCAGCCTTCGTGCTCATCCGCACCTACATGGTGAAACATCATGCCAACACCATCGGCAAGATCATCGCCCGATGGGCACCAAGTTCGGATGGCAACAATACCCAGGGCTACATCCGCTTCGTGAGTAAGACCACGGGCATCCCGGTAGATGAACCGCTCCGCTTCGAAGACCAGAAGAAGATGGTGAGCATCGTGCGCAGTATGGCACAGATGGAAAGCGGCATCATCGAGAACGAGGACATCCTGAACGAGGCCTATTGCATGGTGTAACCGAGGGAATTTGCAATCCACCAAACAAAAGGAAAAAGCATACTCTCTTGCTGCGGATTCCAAATCCGCAGAGCATAAATAGGTTAGGACATTTTTTAACGCCGGATTGCAAATCCGGCGGGACGCCTGGCGGATTGCGGGGGTGCCCAGCGAATGCTGATTGCAGAAAAAAAACAAACATCTGAGTTGAAACAAGACGGAGGATTTTCCATGGTAAAGCTAGCAACATTCCGAAATGTTTCGTCTCCCAAATTTTCAATTCAGAAATATGAAAAAGTATCAAAAGAAGAATGCTTCCGAGGAAAGCAAGAAGAAGAATACTCCCGAAGCAAACGGAAAGCAGCAGAAGAAGAATGCTTCCGAAGCAAACGGAACTAGAGAGAACAACGTTTTTATTGAAACCATTAATATGGAAACACAAACCATTTTCCATAACAATGGAAGCGTCAACATCTATCCCTGCGATTTCGAACTGGGACAGCATATCATTGCCAACGGCAGAAACATCGCATCACAAAAAGGTCGCATGACCACTGATGATGACGGTCGCTCGCACTTCCGACCTTATGCCAAAGGCAGCGGTCACCGATACATGCGACTCTTCGACACACCTCACGGCGAAATGAAAATGACGAAGGAAAATATCATCTTCACCCTCAAATTTCCGAAAAGATTCGGCAAGGCGCTCATCGAAAAACTGCTGGGCGAAGAGTCGGATATGATGAAGGCCTATGTGAAAAGTAGAAGAACGGAAACGCATTGGTAGTGATTAGTGATTAATGATTAGTGATTAGTGATTAGTGATTAATGATGATATAAAATCATGTCTTGTTATGTTATTTTTTATGAGAATGGGGCGAAAATGATGCGCCCTGTTCTCACGGCTGCGGAGTACCGAAATCTCCGCAACAGCAATTATCAGAAACGACTCGTGGCGGGCATCAGAAAGGGTGACGCCAAGCAGAAAATGAGATTGCTGCAAATGAATTACAGTTGCATGCCAAGCAATGCGGCGGCAGGCAATACAGCGGCAGGCAATACAGCGGCAGGCAATGCGCCGACTGGCAATGCTACAACCCCTTCCTTGCAGAAGGCACCGCTGAAGGGATGCAAATCGCCTTCTATGAGCGTGGGAATGGATGTGGATTTCGACCCATCAGCTCCTGATTACGAGGAAATGATGGAGAAGGCTCCCGAAATGGTGCTCAGCAAAAAGGATGAACTGGGATTACTGATGCTCGAAAGATCGGCTAGAAAAGGATACCACCTCGTTTTCCGACGACACTTCATGGATGGACTCGCCGAGGGGAAAATTCTGGAGAACCAGGAAATAAACCTCAAATGGGCAAGCGAACTGCTGGGGGTGAAATTCGATGAGGCGGCAAAGGATATCACACGCGTCTTCTTCTCTACTACGGCTAGCGAAGAGGATCTGCTGTTCCTAGACGATGCACTCTTCGAACAAACAGCTCCTAATATTGAAAATTTAGCAGCAAGCGGAAACTCAGCAAGCGGAAGTTCAACAAATGGAAGCGCAGCAAATGGAAGCGCAGCAAATGGAAGTTCAACAAGCGGAAGCGCAGCGGGTAAAGAAAATCCTTCAAACTCGGCTGAAGCATCCCAAAAATCAGCCGATGCCCAGCAGGCTTCAAATGCTCAGAATCCAGCCAATGCCCAGCAGGCTTCAACCCAGCAGGCTTCAAATGCTCAGAATCCAGCCGATGCCCAGCAGGCTTCAAACACCCAGCAGGCTTCAAATGCTCAGAATCCAGCCAATGCTTCCAACATTTCTCCCCTCTACAACGGCATTCCCTATAGCGAAATCATCTCAAAATATTGGGAACTCTACAACTTTGGGAAACTGCCTACCATGGGCGACAGAAACGTGAAAACCTTCGAACTCGCCGTAACCCTGAGAGCCATCTGCAACTACTCGCTGCCGCAACTCGAAGCCGTTATCCCACGCTACGACAACTTCCCCGAACAGGAATGGAGAACCACTCTGGAAAGCGCTCTGAAGGAACCACGAAAAGGAATGCCCTACCGACTCCGACAGGTGCTGCTCGCCATACAAAGCGACTCGAAAATCGCTGCCACCGGAGGCTCCAGGGATGTGCCGCCTGCCATGCCGCAGAAACTGCCTAAGCTACTCAAACTCCTTTCCTCAAAGGTGCCGCAGATGTACAAGCCTGCCGTGTGCGAGGCCATCTTCCCCGCACTCGCCATCCACCTGCACGGAGTGAAATTCAGATATTGGGATAATGTTGACCACGAACCTACCTTCATGAACGTGCTCATCGCACCCATGAGCGTAGGTAAAGGCGCCATCAAGAAACCTATCGACTTTATCCTTGCCGACATCAAGGAAGCCGATAAACCCAACCGACTCAGGGAGGCGGAATGGAAACGGAAGAATCCCTCGGGCAAAACCAAGGCGAAAGACCCGCGACCCAACGATATCTGTATCCAGATTCTCATCGACAACCTCACCGATGCCGTGTTCAACCAGCGTGTAGTGGATGCCCACGAAAACGGTCACCGATTCGTATATACCCGCGTGGATGAGGTGGAACAGCTCAAAAAGGTTACCTCGCGCGGCACCGTGGATGAGGTGAGCATCCTGATTCGAAAGGCGTTCGATAATGCCGAGCACGGACAGGAACGTGTGGGTGCTGATTCCATCACGGGCATCGCACCGCTCAGGTGGAACTTCAATGCCTCTACCACCATCCCAAACGCCCACCGTTTTTTTCTGAAATCAGTGAACGATGGTACACTCTCACGACTCAATCTGAGCACCATCATCAAGCCCAGATTAGAGGATGCACAAGAGAACAATCAGGCAAGCAGCCAGCAAAGCCCCGACGATTCACTTCCCATCTTCGGCATCTACGACGATAAGTTTGCACAGGATCTCAAGCCCTATCTCGACCGTCTTTCCTCGGCAAGCGGACTCATCGAGTGCCCGCAGGCTTTGAAACTTGCCAAGGAACTGACCCGCGAGAACGACAAGCGTGCCTCTCTCTACGAGAGCGAAGCCTACCGCATCCTCTCCTATCGCGCCAACGTGATAGCTTATCTCAAGGCGATGGTGCTCTATGTGGCGCAAGGCTACCACTGGTCGGAGGATATTGCCGAGTATGTGAGATGGAGCGAGCAGATGGATCTGTGGTGCAAGATGAGATTCTTCGGCACTCAATTGGAGGAGGAAATACTGCAGGAAGTGAAGCAGATTAATGCCTCACCCCAGAATCTCCTTTCTACCCTCCCCGATGAGTTTACATACGAGCAATTCCTGCGCCATCGACAGCAGCAGGGGAAATGCGGAGACGGCAAGAATACCCTACGCACCTGGAAACATCGGGGGTACGTGGTGTATGATGAAATTACGAAAACATGGCATAAGAAATAAATATGCATAAAACAAAAAAAGGGTGTGTCAAAAGTCCAAGACACACCCTTTTTTTATTTTCCGAAACGTTTCAGCGTTTCAGCGTTTCACTAAAATTTATCTTCCAACAAATTCAAATTTATCTTCCAACAAATTCAAACTTATCTTCTAACCACAATCTTTGCAGCCTTGCCCGAATTGCCCTTCACAATCAGTACGCCGGCTGGCAACTGGCTGAGATTGATTCTTGCCACGCCATCCACCATCTTTGCAGATGCTACGCTGGCACCGCTCACGGCATATACGCTTACCGCAGAAGAAAGCATATCGCTAACCACAAGCTCGCCGGCTGCCACCTGTACATCCAGAGGCTGCTGAGCCTGAGTCCATGCCGAATCCCAGATAGAACCGATGCCGGTAGATGTGCCGTCGTCGGTGCTGATGCTCATCCAGCCGATGTTCTCCGAGATAGGATTCTTGCTGCTCAATGTGCGGTCAGGATCAGAAGTGTCGGCTGCTACACGCAACTGGCAGTAAGCTGCAGCCGGACCCTTAGGACCTGTTCGGAGCACTGAGAACAGCTTTCTGTTGAAAGTCTGATACTGGCAGAGGAAGATTGGGTCTTCCAGCTTTTTACCGAACTTCACATTGTTGGTGGTAGTGGCATACTTAAAGGTAAAGGTGGTATCCTTTACGGTAAGTATCTTGCCGCTGGCTGTAGTAGTACCCTTCTCGATAGCCACATAAGATACACGCTGACCTACGATGGCAGGATACTTCTCCTTCATGCCATACTGGCGGGTCATCACTACCTTGAAACCATCCTTGGTTACATCCCATATGCGCGCCATCATCGGATAATTCTTGTAGGTAGAAACCGGAGTTACGAATACTACCGGTGCCTCGGCAAATGGCTCGTTAAACTTATATTCTATGGTGTCGCCACCCACACGCAGGGCGGTGCCCGCCTCGTTCTTCAGGAGTCCTGCCTCGAAACGCAGGTCGCCTATCATGCCGTTACCAGATTTTGCCACCAGGTAAGAGCTCAGTTCGCTGCCCTTTGAGAAATCAGCTGCATCACCCTCGCAGTTCCATGGGAAGAACTTGGATGCAAAGTAATTCGTAGTCACCGATGATACGTTTTCCACAATGCGGGTAGAAGGATTCATATAAGATGCACTTCCGAATACCACGGCAGGAGCCTCGCTGAAGGTGCTCTTGTAGTAGCAGTAGTTGTCGGCATCATTGTCGGAAACCATGGTTCCCCACTGCAGGGCTTCTTCGCCCTCGGTGCCGTTTACCACGTTGGTCACCTCGCTTGAGTACAAGTCTTTGTTTCTATAGTCAACCACATGCACGCGATAGTAGTAGTTGCCTGCTTCCTCTACGTTCACCTTGTAAGAGTAAGCCTTGTCGGCATTCTCATCCACATCCACGGTAGCCACACGCTGCCACTCGCCGCTGGCTCCCTTCTTGCACTCCACAAACATGGAGTCGGCAAACTCACCGCTAGGGTTCTTCCACGACAGTACACACACTGAAGAGCGAGGCACGAAGGTAGAGGTGAGCTCCTTAGGAGCATAGGTAGGCGGATTGGTAGGCACATACTCATACTTCTCGTTATACGCCAGCTTCTCTGGCAGCGCTGCATAGTATTCGCCAATAGGGGTCAGCTTGTCGCCCGCAATGGCATAGCGGCAATCCTGCACATTATTATAATAGGCATAGCGCTCGATGTATGGCGCATCGTTCAGATAATCCAGGATAGGAGCCATGTGCTGCATCTGGATGGCATAGTTGGCATCGGTTCCCTGGGTGTTGGAACCCGGCCATCCCGTCCAGTTGGCACCGTAGTTCATCTCGGTAATCCAGATAGGGCGACCGCCGCAGCGCTGGCTGATGCTCTTCAGCTGGCTCTCCCATCCCGGTTTGTCCTTGAACCAGTAGGCATGCACGGCGATGAAGTCGCAGCGCCATCCGCGGGCATCGATGGAATCGATGAACTCATAGAGCCAGTTGTAGTCGCTTGCCACGGCTGGCGAACCCAGTCGGCGTCCGGTGGCCATCATCTGCGGCCAGTTGGCAAGCACGTTCTTTACATCCACATCCTGCTCCTTGTCGTCGGCCTTGTTTTCCGGCTCGTTGTTGCCCAGAATGTTGGCACTGCCCGTGTTGTTGCCCACATCGGCTATGCCTGGCCATCCCTCGTGGTGGTGCTGGGTTACGTATTCACGGTCTGTCCAGCCGTTGTGGTTGCTGGCATCCCAGTTGTAGCACCATGAGGTGTTGAACTTCTCCTGCACGCCGTCGTTCCAGTAACCTGCCCATCCGCGCTTGTGGGCGTTGTTCCATCGGCTGATGCGGATAAAGGAAATCCTGCCCTTCAGTACACCTGGGATATTGGCAATCTCCTTGTCTGCCTGGTCGGCGATGAACACGCGGCTGTAACCCTGACCGTTGGCAGATGTGGCGAAACAAACCATGTATCCACGCTTCAGCTTGAAACTGCGGATGTTGTTGTTGAACGCCTTGTTGCTCGACAGGTTGTAGATGTTGTTCACATTATAGCTGCTGTTGGATGAACCGCCATAGTTCTCCTCGGTGAACACGGTGAGCGGCTCCTTGTCGGCAAACGGCAAGAGGATGCTGCCGCCGTTGTAGATGCGCAACTGGCAGTTCTGTCCGTTCTTTGCCTTTTCGCCGTTGATGGTGATATTACCCAGGAAGGCATCTGCCTTGCTTGGCACCAGCTTGTCGAAGATAACCACTGCACGCTCGGTATTGGTGATGTTGATACTACCCGTTGTGGCAAAAGGGTTGGCAGATGAGATGTGATAATCCACATCCTCGCTCAGGGTAACCGGAGCTGTAACCTCAGCCACCGTCTGGGTGGTGTTGCCGGCAACCACCGAGAGTGATGTTGCCAGCAACGCTGAAACCATTATTTTTCTAATATTCATATATAAATTAAGTTGATTAAATAGTTACTAATCTGATATTTACCTAAAGAATTGCATCCCGGAATCCTTACTTCACTACCACTTTCTTGCCATCTACGATGTAGATGCCCTGTGGCAATCCGCTCAGGTTCTTGCCGTTCTTCTTCACCAGCTGTCCGCCCAGGGTATAGATGCCCTGCTGGCCATGCGCCTTCTGGACAGTTACTTCCTGGATGCCGGTAGATGGTTCCTCGGCTCCGTAATAGTAGAGGCGGAAGTTATCGCAGATGCTCCACCAGCTGGAAGTGGTGTTCTTTTCCGACTTCATGCCGATGGTCATGGTAGTACGATACTTGGTGGTAACCTTCACACTGTTCTCATAAATACCGGCTGCGAAATACTTGGCTGCCGATGCCATATCGTCAGGCACATACTGGTTGCCCACGCTGGCTTCCTTGCCCGACATCAGCTTCTTTGGCTGGGCACCATCCATGATGTGGCAGATGCGCTGCTTGTTGTTCACATTGCCCAGATAGATGAAGGCATCCACGTTGTTCTTGCCTGCCTGGTAATCCTGGTAGGCAGCGGTGGTAGAGCCAGGGCGCTGGAATGCCTGAACCTTCAATTCATAGACACCCACTGGCATCTTGGCGAGTTTCTGGTTCATATCGTAGGCACGCTGGTAGAACTCACCGCACGAATAGTTCAAGGTTGGCTCCATGCTCCATCCGTCGGCAGCATCCATGCCTGCATTCTGAAGCAGGAAACTGATATCGAATGGCTCATCGGCTGATGCGGCTACCACATCGCCCAGGAAGTTGCGCAGAGCGGTGTTTGCCTCTTCTTCCAGTTCCTCCAGTCGGTCGGCAGATGCCGTTTCGGCTTCCGTCTTCATCTTTTCCAGTTCTGCCTTGAAGGTGGCATCCGTGCCCTCCTTCACCTCCTTGTGAGGCACATCGAGCAGTGCCTCCATCTTGTCGAGCAGGGCGGAAACCTTTTTGGCTATATCCACACGCAGGGCAGCGGTAAGCTCCTTGGCTTCATCGCCTGTAAGGATGAGCCATCGCTGGGCACCGCCAGCCGCCGAGAAGTTCAGGGCGTTGGCCTTGATTCGGGTGGTTTCCTGTGCCGTCAGGCAGTTCATTCTGTTGCTGGTTACGTTGCCTATCCAGTAGCCATGCTTGGCTTCGCCGTTCAAGGTGGCCACCTCTACCGGTGATGGCAGCAGGTGGAACTGCTCTTTGGCACTGATGTTATCCGTTATCTTGGTCTTGATGCCGTTGTTGCCCGATGTGCCATAGGTCATGTATCTGCCTGTGGCCACATTCTTCAAGCTATAGTAGCAGGTGGCTGGGTCGAAGGTAACGTTCCATGCAGCACTATCGTTGGCTGTTGCCTCGTCGGCACTCATGGTTACCCACTGCAGGTTGCCCGTCTTGTCGATGCGCAGGAACTTGGAAGAAATGCCCAGCTCCTCGTTCTTAAGATAATACTTGGTATTGTCATCCTGCTCAAACACGTAGGCAGGGGTGGCAAACTGTCCGGAAGTAGGTGCCAATCCATCCTCGCCCAGGGCTTCTGCCAGCAGCGAGTTGGCGATATAGAGATTCTGGGTTCCGTTATCCTCGTGCGCACCATTTACGCCGTATGGCCACATGTGGGTACCGTCGCCGTTGAGCTGACTCGTAGGGTTGTTATCCCAGAAGCGCAGGGCACGCGTTACTCTGCTTCCCAGCCAATAGCCGTGGGTGGTGTTGGCACGCAGGAAGGCATTGTTCTGCCAGGTGCCGATGGTTCCCACGCCGATGGCATGGAGCATTTCGTGGAGCAGGGTTCCGGTGCGCTGGTAAGAGGCGTTAGGTCCTACCCGCATCCATCCGCCGTAGCTGCAGTCGGCAGTAGGCGTGCCGGCACCATAGTGGATGGAGAGATGAAGTCCGTTGATGCCGGTGTATTCATTCCAGAGGTTGACGGCTTCCTTGGCCGCACTCTGAATACGGGTATTGGCATCGCCCGAGAATCCTTCAATGCTATAGGTAATGCCTCCGCCCGGACGGGTTATCGCCTTCACCGGGTTGCCATATACCACGGTGCCATCTTTCTTCATTACGTAGGCACGGATATAATATACGGTGGCAGGTTGCAAGCCCGACATATTATAGATGTTACCCTTGTTGCTCAGATAGGCCTTGGTGGTAGCATCATCCACTGTAGGGTTTGTGTTTGTAGAAGAATAGCAGAATCCCTGCTCCTTGATGGTGCTGGTGGCGATGCCGCTCACGTTCATTCTACCATAGATGTGTGTGGCGCCGCTCAGCCAAACCTTGTTGGTTTGCACCACGTCGGCAGCAAAGGCTGGGGTTATGGTTGCCACCGAAGCCAGCGCCAGCGCCAACATTACTTTTGAGTACATTTTTTTCATTTCTTTCAGTTTTGAATAGTTGTTGTATTGATTAATTACTTTTGAGCCAGGAACGCAAGCCCGATAGGCGTCCCGCCGGATTTGAAATCCGGCGTTAAAAAAGGTCCTAACCTATTTAGGCTCTGCGGATTTGAAATCCGCAGCAAGGGAGAATGCCTTTCTTTTTGTTGGGGGATTACAAATCCCCCGGTTTTAATAGGTCGAACATTTTTTGACGGCGGATTGCAAATCCGCCGAGACGCCTAGCGGGGTCGCGTTTCTGGCATCGCCTAGCGGGGTCGCGTTTCAGGCGTTGCCTAGCGGGGTCGCGTTTCTGGCATCGCCTAGCGGGGGCGCGTTTCAGGCATCGCCTAGCGGAGCTGGCGTCCCGCCGGATTTGAAATCCGGCGTTAAAAAAGGTCCTAACCTATTTGGGATCTGCGGATTTGAAATCCGCAGCAAGGGAGAATGCCTTTCTTTTTGTTGGGGGAT
>OBRN01000080.1_pt1 | contig 29571 bp, 33 predicted proteins | sample 1475621 | NCBI WGS metagenome assembly OBRN01 (sample SAMEA3360684, study PRJEB22359) | human gut metagenome | biome: ENVO:urban biome; feature: ENVO:human-associated habitat; material: ENVO:feces | place: Bangladesh | collected 2011 | reverse complement strand
GAAAACTTAATGACCGATAGCTACTTCTGGGAACAAGTCAGCGATGTAAATGGTAAATATGGATAGTCAATTTATCGTATTCAATACAAAGACGGAACTCTTAAGATTAGATGTTTCCAAAATTGTTTATTTCGAAGGAGATGGCAATTATACACAGATTGTTACTATTAACAAGCTGAAGGCTGTTGTTTGTCTGAATTTGTCTCAGATGGAGAAGTACTTGGCCGAGCATCTTGTAGATTGCAAGAGTATTTTTATGCGAGTGGGTAAGCGCTTTATCATCAACACAGGCTATATCTATCAGGTTAATACGCAAAAGCTACAATTGATATTATCCGATTATGAGCATTTTGCATTTGCTTTGGGTATTTCTAAGGAAGCCTTGAAGCAAATGAAGGATTTACTCATAACTAAAAAATAAACTAATCAAGCAAAGAATTTTATGGAATTAATCATTGGACGTGATGCTAGTACATCTCAATTGAGAATAACAATGGGACAACAATCCAAGACTTTTGGGGTTGCTGGAAGTGTTCCTATGACTGTGAGCCGTCAACATTGTAGCTTGACCATTAATCCAGATGGTTCTTATAGAATTACGAATCTAAAACCTCAGAATGTTACTTTTGTCAATGGAATGGAAATAATGGCAAAGACTATCATGGAAAAGGATAAAATAGAACTTGGTCCAAGCAAATTTTTGGTTAGTTGGGATTGGATAAAGAGTTTTGTTCCTCAAATGGTAGATTTTCGTCCATTGCAGCGTGTTTGGGAAGAATATGATGAACATAAACTTGATCAGCAAATTGCTGACCGCAAGTTTAATTCTCTTCGTGGCATCACTGGTTTGATTACTATGGGAGCCATCGCTTTGAGCATCATTTTCCCAGAATTTAGAGAGACTCCTCTTTATATAGGTTTGTATCTCTTAGGTATTTTGATTTCTGTAGGCTTTACTGTAAAAGCATATAAGGATTCTTCTAAGGGACCGTTAAGGCAGAAGCAGTTGACTGAAGAGTTTCAGCAGCATTATGTTTGTCCTCATTGTCATCACTTCCTGGGCTTTCTGTCTTATGGAGTTTTAATGCAGAATGAGGCTTGTCCTTATTGCAAGGCTAAAATTAAAAAGTGATTTTGTACAATAGAAGATAGGTTTTGTGTAATGAGCACAGAATTAGCACCTATCTATTTATTATTTCACTATATTTGCACCAGTTATAATTTTAAAACGTATGATTATGGCACAGAATGAAGAAACATTGTATTTCGATAATACACATCCTGAAGTAAGACAGGAAAGTAAAGATAAAACTCAGAACGCTGCTGATAAAGCAACTTGGAAGAAAGTAGCGGTAGGTGGTGCTGCTGGTATTTTGTTAGGTGCAAGTGCTATGTATGCCACAGATGCCTTTGCTGCAAGTACAGAAGAAACTCCCGATACAAAACCGGAAGGGGAGAATCCATCGCAAGATGCCGCTGCAGCTAATGATAATGCCTCTATCAAGGTAGCAGAGAGTCATGATGAGCAGAGCTTTAAGGAGGCTTTTGATTCCGCTAGAGCCGAAGTTGGTCCTGGTGGCGCTTTCCATTGGCATGGTAATATCTATAGTACTTATACCGAGGACGAGTGGAACAACATGACAGATGCAGAAAAGAACGACTATGCTCAGGCTGTAAAGCCAGAAGTACGTGCTGAAGAAATGAATGCAGCTCCTCATCAAGCGGAAGATGTTGCTATGGTATCTCATTCTTCTCATGCAGACCAGGATGTATCTGTTGCTCACAATGATGCAAATTTGCATCAGGCAAGTGATGTGCAGGTGGCTGATGACCAAAATGCAGATGTTCATTTGGTTAATGCGGGTGAAGTTCAGCTTGCTGATGGCTCCATGGCCACAGTGGGTGTTTTCGACGTGGATGGTCAGGAAGTGAGTGTGGTAGATTTTGATCAAGATGGAAATCCTGATGTTGCGATTTGTGATGCCAATGGCAATGGAAGTATTGACGTTGGGGAAGCTGTTGATTTGCATACAGGACAAGTGATTACTCCAAGTGGTAGTGATTTCGCTGATGCCGGAGTTGATGATTCTGCTGATCCAAATCTCCAAACTGCATCCTTGGAGAATCCTGATGTTGCTCCTGATATGCCAGACTATATGTCTGATGCTGATATTCAGATGGCATAAACATTGATTAAAATAGATGGTGGCAATGGAAACTAAAAGAATCAAATGTCCGAGTTGCGGTGTATTGCTTGACGTGAGAAATTCTCAAAACGAAGCGGTTAAGATGATTACTTGTCCTCAATGTAAAGCTCAGCTGAGAGTGATGTTCTCACAGCAACATGCTGCAACTCCGCAATCTTCTGGGGAAACACAATATGTTAGTAATAGTAATTCTGAGACTCAGTATGTGAATCGAGATAATGGAGAAACTCGTTACGTGGGGTATTCCTCTTCTCCTTCTCAATCTGATGACACAATTCTTGCCGACAAGAAAGAAGAAGTTACCCCCGGTTATTTGCTCTATGGTGGTCAGAAGTATCCGTTAGGGTTCGGCAATAATGTGATAGGTCGCAAGGCTACTACTTCGCAGGCAACTGTACAGATAGCTACTGATGATAGATATATGAGTCGTCAGCATCTTGCCATCCAGGTAATTAAGGCTTCTACGGACAAGGTTAGGGTGGTGGTGTCTAACTACTATAATAAAAATGCCAGTTATGTGAATGGACAATTATTGAACGAGGGTGACCAGCTCATATTGTCAGAAGGAAGTATCATCAAGATGGGTAACACAACCGTTGTTTATCATCAAAAATAAAGCTAACAATGAGAATCAAGATATATCAGCCTTTAGCTATCCATGAGTTGGGTAAAAGGGCGAACCAGGAAGATAGCATCTATCCTATAGTGGACAAAGCAACGGAGAGTGACCGCTTGTTTTTGCTCTGTGATGGTATGGGTGGACATGAGCATGGTGAGGTGGCAAGCCAAGGCATTTGTAAAAGTCTTTCTTCGTTTTTGTTGCAGCATGCAGTTGCTTCCGAAGGCTTGGAAGATAAGTTGCTATCTGATGCTTTGGCGTATGCCTACGAAGAACTGGATAAACTGGCTATTGCGGGAGATTCCCGTCAGATGGGAACAACTTTAACTTTGCTGTATTTTCACAGTAATGGATGTACGGCAGCCCATATTGGAGATAGTAGAATATACCATCTCCGTCCATCTTCGCATACCATATTATATAAGAGTCGTGACCATTCCCTGGTGTATGATCTTTATCAGGCTGGTGAGTTGACCTATGAGGAGATGAAGACATTTCCACAGAAAAATGTCATCACCCGTGCGATGATAGCTGGAGACAGAAATCATCCAAAACCTGATGTTATCCATATTTCAGATATTCAGCCAGGTGATTACTTCTATATTTGTTCTGACGGCATGTTGGAACAGATGGAGGATGAGGAGCTGTTGGATGTCTTTGTTGCGAATGTTCGTGATGAAGAGAAGCGACAGATGCTGATTTCAGAAACCTCAGATAATAAAGATAATCATTCAGCTTATATAGTACACATCAAAGAGGTGAGTCATGACGAGGCTGATGTGAGTCTTGTAAATGAAGAGCCTACGGCGAAATGCAATGCTTTGAATATCAAGCCTGATGTGGAAGAGGTGACTGCTTCTCCTGATGTTGAAGTCGTAAAGCCTGCTGGTACACCGCCTGTTCCATATCGTGTAGTCGTTGATTTGGTGAATAAGCAGAAAAGAAAGAAATCTCTCTTCATGGCCTTTGTTGCCTTAGTGGTATTGGCTGCTGTTGGCATGGCTGGTTATGGCTACTATAGCAAGCATAAAGCAGAGGCAGCTTTGCAGGATTCTCTTCTAGAGGATTCAATGGTGTCCGTGCAAGTGCTTAATAGCAAGTTAGAGATTGATACAACAAAGCAAGATTCTATAAACCGAGATACTACCAAAAATGAACGAAATAAATAATCAAAATATGCTCCAGGTAGGAACCGTCCTACACGGAACTTACAAGATAGAAAGCTATTTGGCTTCTGGTGGTTTCGGCAACACCTATTTAGCAAAGAATATTGAGTTTGATGAGACTTATGCCATCAAAGAGTTCTTTGTAAAAGGAGTGTGCCAGCGTGATGGTAATAGCACTACCATTAGCGTAAGCAATGCCGAGAATACCAATAGCTTTGAGCAACAGCGAGAGAAGTTCAAGAAAGAAGCTCGCCGTCTTCGTAGTCTCAGTAATTCTCATATTGTCAAGGTGTATGACTTGTTTGAGGAAAATGGTACGGCTTATTATGTAATGGATTATGTGGATGGAGAAAATCTATCTGCACGTTTGAAGCGTACCAATGCGCCTTTGACAGAGTCTGCCGTTCTCAATTACTTGAATCAGATATTGGATGGTCTTGAGGCGATCCATAACGAAGGTATGTTCCATCTTGACATCAAGCCAGCCAATATTATGGTGGATAGTCATGATATAGTCAAGTTGATAGACTTTGGTGCAAGTAAGCAGCTGAGTACGGTCGGTGGTGCTACGATGAGCACTGGTATCAGTTATACGAATGGCTATGCTCCTAGTGAGCAGATGGCGCAGAGCTATGATAAGTTCGGTCCATGGACAGACTTCTATGCCCTTGGTGCCACTATGTATAAGTTACTTACCAATCAAGACCCACCATCTGTTTCTGACCTTTCTGAAGACGAGACAGAGGACAAGCATCTTGCCCTCCCTATGCCTAATGTCTCTGAGGAAATGAAGAAGCTGGTTGTTTGGATGATGCAAGTGAATAGATTGAAGAGACCGAAGAGTGTAGAGGAAATAAAAGGTGTTGTAGTAAAAGCGTATATAGTTAATGAGGAAGAAACTGTATCTGTCAGTACTGGCAATTTGAAAACAATAGAACGAAAAAGTGAAACGGAAAACAAAGAGTTAGATGAATCTAAAAAACTTGAAATTGTAGGTGATAAGAGAAATCAGTTTGCTCCATTTTCTTCTAAGGGGCGAATTGGACGCTTGCATTATATCCTTGTTGTATCTACAACTTGGTTCATCTTTTTTACGGCATTGTTTCTTGTTGTGGTTTATGCTGAGGCAAAAGAACTTGATTATGAAATTGTAGGAAAAGAAATGAGTATGTTCTTTGCTGGTTTATTAGGTCTGGTAAGTGCCGTTTCATTTACACAAGCAACAAGGCGATGTCACGATTTGGGTTATACGGGATGGTATCAGTTTATTCCTTTTTATGGATTTATAATTTTGTTTAAAGAGGGACAAAAAAAAGACAATAAATACGGAAAATGGTCTTCAGACAAACTGACAAAAAGCGAAAAGAAAAAAAGACAATATATATATATTGTTTTTATTATTGTGATTGTGGGTATTTGGGCTTTTGTTTTTGGCACATCTAATCCTAAGTCTGGTATGATAGATGATTCTGTTGATGGTGTCGAGTTGGAAGATTCTGCTGTAGTTGATACTTGTGTGGTTGACTCTGCGGCTTTATAATATTATTTATATAAAAATACAGATATGAAAAAGTTTTTTACAATGTTGGTAGGCTTACAATTATTGATGTTATTTGTAGGTTGTGATTCACTTTCACCTTCGGAGCGTTTGCTTGTTGGGAAATGGTATGTACAAAGAGAAGACACAGTAGAGGGGACTGAAGTAATGCAAGAATTAAATGAAGTCTTTAAGGATGATAAAACTTGTGAGGCTAAGGCTATATCTAGATATAAAATGAAAGACGAAGAATTAGACTTTTATACTGTTGTTACTTTGGAATATAGTTTGAAGGGAAACTGGGAAATTAAGGATAAACTTTTTACGGAGAAATTTAATCACGTTGAAGTGTCTGTTCGAGATGTAGATTTTGAAGGAGCGGATGTTACGTCTAATTTAGCGCAGTTGAAAGAAGCAAAAGAGTCTACAAAGAAAACAGCTTATTATGAAATGGCTGTTCCTCTCAAGAAAGCTCTGTTGGGGGATGTGGGTGCTGTGAAAATAAAGAAACTAAATGAAGAGCAATTCGTTGTTGTCAATAATGAAAATTCTGTTGTTGAGTATAAAAGGGTTGCAGATTAATAAAACGTAGTATATGTTGCGACAATTGTTAAATGGCAAATACAAAATTGGGCAAGTACTTGGTCAAGGTGGTTTCGGAATCACCTATTTGGCTAAGCAGAAGGTTTCTGTAGCAGGTGCCTTGGGCACGATTGATGCAGAAATCGAAGTGACAATCAAGGAATTCTTTATGAAGGAACTCTGTAATCGTGATGAAGCATCATCAATGGTGACGGTTCCTTCTAAAGGAAGTGCAGAATTGGTGGAGAAGTTCCGCCAAAAGTTTATAAAGGAAGCGAAGAATATCTCAAAGTTGACTCATCCTCATATTATTAAGGTGTTGGATGTGTTTGAGGAGAATGGTACCGCTTACTATGTCATGGAGTACATTGATGGTGGCTCTTTGTCGGATTTGATAGAGAAAAAAGGTTCTTTATCGGAAGAAGAAACCTTGAAATATACGAGACAGATAGCATCTGCCTTGCAGTATATCCATGCCCATAATATGAACCACTTGGATGTGAAGCCTGGCAATGTCTTGTTGCGACAGAATGGGGATGTGGTCTTGATTGACTTTGGTATGTCAAAAAACTATGATGTAGCTGGTGAACAGACTACGAGTAGTCCTGTTGGAGTGAGTGTAGGCTATGCGCCTATTGAGCAATCTCGTGTGGGAGGATTGGGAATGTTCTCTCCAGAAACAGACATATATTCTTTAGGAGCTACTATGTTCAAGATGTTGACTGGTCAAACTCCTCCTGAAGCTACGGCTGTGTTTGATGAAGGCTTGCCTGAAATGCCTGCTAATGTTAGTGCAAAGACTAAACAAGTGGTGGAAAAGGCAATGCAACCAAGACGAAAAGACCGTTATCTAACAGTTGAGGATTTCTTGGAAGCATTGGGTGAAAGTGTATCTGTTACTAATGCTGAGGAGGTTGGAAATGTGAGTGTTTCAGAAGAAACTCAATATATGCCACCTGTAGAAAAAGTAAAACAGAATGCTTCGTATGTAGATAAAGCCACGATTGCTCTTACGGCTAAGGACTTAGATGCGTTTAACCCTAAGTTTCTCAAAGAAGATGATAAGGAAGCAACTGCTTATATTTCTGATAATATGGTGATAAATAGTAACATTGATTCTTCTGATATTGTGGATTTAGGGCTTAGCGTAAAATGGTGTGGACGAAATCTTGGGGCTTTGACTCCTGAAGATAATGCTGCATATTTTTGTTGGGCTGATGGCATAACAGAATTTGGTTTGTCTATGATTCCTTCCGAATCGGATATAGCTGGCTCAAGTAAAGATATTGCTTTTAATATGTCTGGTGGAAAGCTGAAAGTTCCTACTCGTAAACAATTCAAGGAATTGATAGATAAATGTCGATGGAGTTGGTGTACATATAATGGTGTTGTCGGCAGTAAGGTTACTGGTCCGTCGGGGAGAAGTATCTTCTTGCCTAGTGCTGGTAGAAAGTGTGATTATGGCATTTTTAATCAAAACACTTGGGGTTACTATTGGAGTTCAAGTAAGGCTAGTGGAACAAATGCTTATTATTTGTATTTCAATGATGAAAATTCGGATATAGGTTATGAGTCTGCTATGACTATGCGCTCAATAAGACCTGTGTGTGATTTGTAAAAATGGATATTGTTACTATATATTAATTTAAAAGAGAATTTATGAAACGATTATTTGTTTTGATGGTTTTATTGTCATCATTCTTCTTGTCTTCTATGGCCGGTCTTATAAACTTTATAAGTTTTCCAGAAGGTCAAACTTGGTATTATAGTGGGGTTGGCGCTTTTAAGTCGATAATGATGGCAAAGGTTTATTTTTTCAAAAATTCAAAAGGTGAGAAAATGATAAAATATAAACCGCACATTTCTAATAAAGCAATATACGGAAAGTATAATGAAATGTATAATGAAGCAAATGTTATTCGCTACATTTTCAAACTGGAAACAGGAATTCGTATGTCTTTTAGTTATGGATATAAAAATTTTAAGATCAAAACTGGCTATAATGACATTGACATGGAAAGAATTCCGAAAGAGGAATATGATATGTTAGTGTCAAATTTCAATAGGACACTTCCCTCTGGTGGGGTGAATTCTTTTGGGAATATTGGTGGTTCCACAAACCATTCTGGTAATATGTGTTCCAGTTGTCGAGGTACTGGTCGCTGTTCGGGTTGCAATGGTCAAGGGAAATATTGGGAGCAGATAGGTACATATACAGGTACAGATACGAGGAAATATATAAATTGTCCTGTTTGTAGAGGTTCTGGACGATGTGGAACGTGCAGGGGAAAAGGAAAATTGTAATATTTAGATTGCAATAAAGATGAAGCGACTATTATCATTTCTCGTTATCTTCTTGCTGGCAATAACCGTATTGCCAGCAAGAACCTATATCGTTAGCGTGGGCATCGCTGACTACCCCGGTACTCAGAACGACCTTCGGGTAAGTGCGAATGATGCCAAAACTATCGCTGGCATTTTCAATAAGAACGGAAAGGCGGAGGTGGATTGCTTCGTCAATTCAGATGTTACCATCCAAAAGGTATGCTCGGCGATGCGCCAGACATTCGCCAAGGCAACGTCTTCCGATGCCATCATCTTCTATTTCAGCGGTCATGGCATACCGGGAGGATTGGTTTGCTATGATGGCTTCCTGGACTATTCTTCTATTCTGAAAATCATGAAGCAGAGTAAAGCTCAGCAGAAAATGATTTTCGTGGATGCTTGCTTTGCAGGGAAAATGAGAAATACGAATAAGAGGAATACTAACTATTCCAAAGAGAATGTGATGTTCTTCCTCTCTTCTCGTTCAACGGAGAAATCCTTAGAAACTCCAAGACAGACAGGTTTCAATAACAGCCTGTTTACTGTGTTCTTGGAACGTGGCTTGCGAGGTGGTGCTGATACAAACAAGGATAGAGTTATCACGGCTAAGGAAATTTATAACTTCGTACATCAGGGAGTAGTAGAAGCATCAGGGAATCGTCAACATCCCGTAATGTGGGGTAAGTTTGATGGGAATATGGTGGTGATGAAATGGTGAGAGATAAAATACTCGTATCTTTACCATTTGAATTCGTTTTTGAAATTGGCCATCATTTCTAGAAAGTCAACAGCGTTGCCTGTTCTTGCATATTCTTCTTCACGAGCTAAGACATGATTCACCAACTCGTCATTATTGCATGGTGTCATAAAAGGATATTCTTCGGATTCGTTATGAGCCTCTGTTGCATAATCGTGACGATAGGTAACTGTTGGTTCTTTTGGGTTTGACATTATTTTAGTCATATTGTAATCCTCCTTAATTTTGTTACTCTAATTTGTTGCAAAATTACGATTAATATTTGAAAGTACCAAAGTTTTTTTCGCTTTTCTTATGAATAATCCTAAAGAATTTGAGTTTCGTACTTTCAGCCCCCCCCATTTCATACAATTATCCCCTTACTTTCTATGCTGTTTCAAATAAATTCATTATCTTTGTCCCCCTAAAAACAACTAAAAAATAAAATGTAATGAAGAAAGGATTAAAATATACTTTGGTTTCCTTAGGCAGCCTGGTTGTGTTGGCTGGTGTTGGCCTGGGGATTATGTATGTGGTGTCGCCATATAAGGTGAAGCGATGGGTGGGCATAGCTTCATCTTATTCTGATGTGTTTGTTGATAGATTGAAAGGGCAACCTTATACGCATGGCGGATATGACGGCATTGATGTTTCGAAACACAATGGAGTTATCAAGTGGAAGGAAATAGCGAAGAACAAGCGAATCAAGTTCGTTTATATCAGAGCTACACATGGTAAGGGATATGTAGATCGACATTATCGCCGAAATATCAGACTGGCTCGTAAATATGGGTTGAAGGTGGGATCTTATCATCTGATGTCTGCCGGCTCTTCAGCAACTGCTCAGTTCCGGGATTTCCAAAAGATGGTGAAGAAGAGTGAGCAGGACTTGATCCCTGTATTGGATGTGGAGGAGAAAGGCATCCAGGGAAGATGGAAGGGACGACAGCTGCAGGATAGCATACAGGTGTTTGCTGACTTGGTGAAGAAACACTATGGCAAGTATCCTATCATCTATAGCAACGAGAGCTTCTATAATAAGGAGATGGGGGCAAAGTTCAATCGTTATTATCTCTTCATCGCCAATTATAACTCCCGACAACCCTCTATCGACGGCAGAGGAAAGTGCAATATCTGGCAGTATTCTGAAACCGGACATTTGCATGGTATTGGAGAAAGGGTAGATTTAAGCAGATTCATGAATGGTACAACCATCAAGGATTTGATGCTATAGGCATTGATGATTTCATACACATAAGCGAGTATTTGATACAATCCACGTATGGATAGCATCATTACTTGCTTATTTTTTTCTACTTTTGCACTATTATGAAGAAGTTATTGATTATATTGGGAATACTGGTTCTGCTTGTCATCGGTATCCTTTTCGTTCCACCTATTTATAATAGGTTCACAAAATCGTTTTTTAAGAATACGGTGGATGCTAAAGAGTGGTATCATCAGGTGGATTGTGAGAACCTGACGCAAGTAAGAGATTATTGCGATAGACGAGGATACAGTACGGATTACTATATCCTCGTGGATTTCTCCAAACCATCTGGCAAGAAGAGGTTCTTTATCTATGACTTGCAGCGTGGCAAAAGAGTAATGAGTAGCTATTGCATGCATGGAAGTGGTAAGGGAAATACAGCAGCCCAACCAAAGTTCAGCAATAACCCTGGAAGCGGATGCACGAGTCTTGGAAGATATGTCATGATAGGAAAAGGTGGAATGAAGTTCAAGAACTGCGTTCGCCTTCGAGGGCTCGACAAGAGCAATTATCTGGCAGAAACCCGTGGTATCCTGATTCATTCTGCTGGCAAAGTGACAAGATTCTCCGGTGAGAAGGAGTATATTCCGCTGGGAACAGAGAGCCGTGGCTGCTTTACTGTATCAAGGAGCTGCGTGGAGAAAGTGATGCAGATATACAAGGAATCTTCCAAGAGAAGACCGGTATTGATTTATGCAAAATACAAATAAAAAGAATATTCTATGAAGAAGTTGTTGTTGTTTATAACTGGGATCTCAATCCTGTTTTTAGCAGGTTGTTACAATGGAAATCAGAGCCATGGCAATGAAATCATGGGAGACAGCCTCCCTGCTGATCCTCCATTGGGTTATGTCATAGAGTTAAAGCCTTTGGGAAATTTCTCACATCAGGAGGCAGAACAGTTGAGAGAAGAACTCGTGAAGCAGTTGGGTATCATTTTCAATAAGGTACCAAAGGCTGAGTTGGAGGCTTCTGTATTTGTAGGAGACAAGAAAGAAATACCTGCCTCATGTCTCTACAAACCAAGAAACAGGTATTGGGCTGGGGGAATCCTGAAAATGTTGCATGAAGAGCATGGAGGTAATGATGAAATCGTAACGATAGGTTTGACGCATCGAGACATCTCTACTTCTATTCATGGACAATACAACTATGGAATCATGGGATTGAGTTTCCGGCCAGGTGACGCCTGTGTGGTTTCAACCTTCCGATTGAAACGAAAGGATGACTTATGGAAAGTAACAATCCATGAATTCCTGCATTCTCGTGGCTTGCCGCATTGCAAGAAGAATGCCCCGAAGTGCCTGATGCAGGATGCCCATGGCAAGAATACCTTCTACATGAAACATGGGTTGTGTGAGGATTGCAAGAACTCTTTGAGGATGATTATGACTCATCAAGAGACAAAATATCAAAATACATAGTCCTTGTATGTTCGTCATCTTCCTCAGGAAGTAGCGTCTTGAATCCGTTTCTTTCGTAAAAAGGTATGGCAGAGATATAAGCGTCAACCGTTAGGAAACGAAATGCTGAGTAACTTGCACTTTTGAATAGAAGCATCTTGAGATAATCCATAATTTTTGTGCCGATGCCTAGACTTCTGTAGTTTTTTGAAACTGCAAAACGGCCAAGCTTTATGGCAGGATAACTACAGAAATGCTTCTCGTGTGGAAAACTACGCCTAAGTTTTCTCCAAGTATTATTGGCTGCATCTGTTTTGGCAACTTTATCATTCAGTAAACTGAAATATGCAACTATATTTTCCCCATCGATGATAAGGAAGGTATAGGCTATTCTTTTGGATAAGAAAGCCTTGGCGTCATTTAAAATAAAGTCGTTCAAATCTGCATCTCCGCAGTCGAACGACTTTATTATAGTATCTTTTGTTAATCTAATCAGTTTCATATCGCTTAAATGCAAACTTTTACAGTCTTAAGAAATGCAGAACATCCTTCTTCTACTTTTTTTCTGTTAGCCATTCTTTCCTCTCTGGTCATGTTTTCAACACGTTGCATTTCTTCTTCAAATTTACGTGCTGCTTTGCCATAGAGAATTGGCGTTTCTTTGATTGGTCTTGCCATATTTATATCCTCCTATTTATTAATGATTATGATTTTTTGCAAAAGTACGATTAAAAACTGAAACCGCAAAACTTTTGAACGTTTTTTTCAAAAAGAGGTGATAAAATTCTATTATCCAGCACTCTATCGTGCCTTGAATATAATCCAAGGCACGATTTCCTGATATTTCTTATGAGGATGCTGGGTATCATCGCCTATATTATGCGGTTTGCCGTCGGGGGTGCGATAGAAACTGTGGCACTTGCCACCGGTGATGTAGATAGCATCGGCGAAACCGTATTCGCGCAGGGCATCGGCGAAATCCCAGAGGGTTTCGGGATGACGGGTCTCTATATAATATAGGTGGTCGTCGGAAGTTCTTGCCAAGGCACGGCGCTCCACCTTGCCGTGAAGTTGGAACTTGGCTGGTAATACTCCATCTGATACCAAAATAAACTGGCGGAAGAAACTGCCGCCCCGTTCCTCTACATAATCCTTCACCTTGTCGCTTCTCGAAATTCCGAGCACGATGTTGCCATTCGCCATTGCGCAATAGCCAAGACGGGAAACATCCGATGCCAGTTCCTTGCCGTTCATCACCAAACTGCCCAGATATTCGTTGGTGCTGGTGTGGTCGGCACTTCGGCTGTACATCCATACACTCATGTCAGTGGTATCAGGTTCTACCAGGGAAATTTCGGCTTGCAGATTTTCCAGACGATACATGTTGAGCGCTACGCCCAGGATGGAATCGGAAGATAACGTGATGGCAGGCTTGCCGCCTTTGTGACGGGCAGCCAGTTTCTGAATGTTCTCTTCGGGCGTTACCGATACAGGTACACCTATATTATAATAGTAATTATAGAGTCGCCAACCGACGTATGCTGCCAAGCAGAACACCACGGATGCGAAGATGCTGAGGGCTATCCATCTCCATTTATGGGGATGAGGATGGGGAGTTCCTGCTGATGCTGAGGCTGAAGAAACCTCTGTATCAGATGTAGGCGCATCTTGTTCGATGATGACATCCGAGTCATCATCTACAAAAATGAGGCCCTTCTTGCTGTTGCCTTCGAAGTCCTGGATGAAAATCTTATCGTCGTTCATGAGTTACCTCCTTCCTTTTCTAAAGTTAATTCTTCTTCTGTTTCCAACTTCTCTTTCAGATTTTTAAGTGCATCCTTGGATGCCTTGATGAGGATATCCTTTTCCAATCGGCTATTGGAGAGGATGATTCTCTGAAGTCCCGGATTTACCTTGAAGATATAGTCGCGGTTGATGATGAGACTTTTGCCTACCCGATAGAACGGATTGTAGTTGAGGGTGGTCAACTTGTCCATCAGGTCGTGCAACTAGCTGATCACATTCTCTTTTTTGCCATTGGCAAGGAATATGTCGGAGTAGTTTCCATCGCCTTTGATGAAAATGATCTCATCGGTTGGAATCCGGATGATTTCGCTGTTGGTTGTTATTTTAAGCCATTCCATATTTTCATTGATAGTCTTTTCTGTTCATACCCTTGTCTCCTTATTAAGGACAGGAGTAATAAGTTGCAGGCAAAGATACAAGTTTTCTTTTGAACTACCAAACGTAATTGCAACTATTTTTCTCCATTTTTCTGCATATTCTTGCAGAAAAGTAAGCAGAAATGATAAATTTGCAGCAAAAAGCAATAATTTTTGGGAATTTATGCTTGATATTGTAGAAAAAGTCTTAACTTTGCAGCGGATTTGAGAAAATAAGCAGTTTCCGGCTATCAGAAAATAGGAATCATGAAGCTATCAGAAAATGAGGAATCATGAAGCTATCAGAGAATGAGAAATCATGAAGATGATAAGGAGGCTGGCTTTCTCTTTCACAGTTTACACTTATAACAACTTTATAAATTAAAAGATTCGATTATGAAAGTAGCAATTGTTGGTGCAAGTGGCGCAGTAGGACAGGAATTCCTGCGTATCCTTGCTGAGAGAAATTTCCCTATGGATGATTTGGTGTTGTTTGGTTCTGAGCGTTCTGCCGGACGAAAATACAACTTCAAGGGAAAGGACTATGAGGTCAAACTTTTGCAGCATAACGATGACTTTAAAGATGTCGATATTGCTTTCACATCTGCTGGTGGCGGCACTTCTGAGGAGTTTGCCGAGACTATCACCAAGTATGGTGCCGTGATGATTGATAACTCTAGCGCATTCCGTATGTGCGACGACGTGCCTCTGGTTGTGCCTGAGGTAAATGCTGAGGATGCCCTGAACCGCCCTCGCAACATCATCGCCAACCCTAACTGTACCACCATCATGATGGTAGTAGTGTTGAAGCCTATCGATAACTTGAGCCATATCAAGAAGATTCATATCTCTTCTTACCAGAGTGCTTCAGGTGCTGGTGCTGCTGCCATGGCTGAACTTGAGCAGCAGTATAAGGATATCATCGAGACAGGTAAGACTGAGCATATCAATAAGTTCCCTCATCAGTTGGCATATAATGTCATCCCACAGATTGACAAGATGACTCCTAACGATTACACCAAGGAGGAGATGAAGATGTATAACGAGACCCGCAAGATTATGCACTCTGATGTTCGCACCAGTGCTACCTGCGTTCGCGTTTCTTCACTCCGTTCTCACTCAGAGAGTGTTTGGTTCGAGACAGAGAAGCCATTGGCAGTAGAGGACATCCGCAAGGCTTTGGAGGCTGCTCCAGGCGTAACTGTAAAGGATGATGCCCAGAACTACGTTTATCCAATGCCATTGGAGAGTGCCGGTAAGGACGATGTATATGTAGGTCGTATCCGCAAGGATTTGGCTGATGACAATGGTAACACATTGTGGTTGACTGGCGACCAGATTCGTAAGGGTGCTGCCCTGAACGCAGTTCAGATTGCTGAGTACTTGATTAAGGTGGGCAACGTAAAGTAAGCCATACCTTATTTATATAAAAGAATATAATAAGAGCGGATGCTTGGTAATAAAGGGCCAGGCATCCGCTTTTTGTATGTGCGCTGTTATTTTTAATGAGTGCTTTTGTTTAGTAATAGTGCTTGCTGTTTTTTATCCATTTCTCTCTGAATTGCTTGAGATCATCTGTGATAACTGATTCAGGTAAGTGGTATGGACCATCTTCAAAATTCAGGGCCTCTATCATCTTGTCGGCTTCTTCTTTTTTTATCCATGCATGGCGTGACCAAACAAAATGCTTCTCCAAGCCGCAACCTAGATAAAGATCGTCAATAGCCACATAGCTCGTAATCTCGGGATGTCGGTCAAGATACTCCCAAATTTCTGTGCTGCGTTCGTTGAATGAGCCTACTTTGGAATAAACAGCATCTTTCTGTGGAGGATAGAGGTGGGATAATTGATGATGCAAAATAGTGAAGGTCTTACTACTTTCTATGCTCATATTGTAACGCTCTCCTTCTGTATAGAGTTCTGCTGGAGGATTATAAAGTGCAGGAAAGAAAGTGGCTCCATAAACATATTTTCCTAAGCCCTTGATGTCCAATAGAGCTTTCATTGTCTCTATTCCTCGTTCTCTCCAATCTGTAGAGAGGACAATTTTTGCTCCAGTCCCATCAATAACGTTGTGTAAGTTCTTTACTGCTTCTTCTTGCCAATCCCAATATACTGCGCCAAGACCATATTTCATTGTATATTGTAGATTATCTTTTTCTTTATCTCCACCTACCAATTCGTAATAATCAAAATTGTTATGTAATTTCTTGTTTAGCTTGATGGCAAGGTTTGAAATTTCAGCCATGTGCTCAAAACGTTTTTGGTTTGTTCCTGGTTGGAGTACTCCGTCTATGTCTAAGAATATAGCCTTCATATTGATATTACTTGTTTATTTGATTGCAAAGATACGATATTTTTTATAAAGCAAACTTTTTTTTTGCATTTTTCTTTTTTAACGAGCTGATTTTTTTGTGGTATCTTTAAATTATTGTATCTTTGCATTGGCAAAATTATGAAGAAATAATTAGAAAAAATGATTGAAAGATTCAAACTCTTGCTCCAGGAGATGAACCGGGGCATTTATGAGAAGGAGACGGAGATATCGCTCTCGCTTCTGGCTGCTCTGGCAGGTGAGAGTATCATCCTGCTGGGACCTCCGGGTGTGGCAAAGAGTATGGTGGCCAGACAGTTGAAGACGGCATTCAGGGAGGCTCAGAGCTTTGAGTATCTGATGTCGCGATTCTCTACACCCGATGAAATCTTCGGTCCGGTGAGCATTCAGAAACTGAAGACTTCGGATACTTACGAGCGTGCGGTGGAGGGTTATCTGCCTACTGCCGATGTGGTTTTCCTGGATGAAATTTGGAAGGCGGGACCTGCTATCCAGAACACGCTCCTTACGGTGATTAACGAGAAAATCTTCAGAAACGGCAATCGGGAAATGCATCTTCCTCTGAAACTTCTCGTGGCTGCAAGCAATGAGTTGCCGGCTAAGGGAGAAGGACTGGAGGCGCTCTGGGACCGATTCGTCATCAGAATAGAGAGTAGACCGATAAAACTGGAGAAGAATTTCCGGGCGATGCTCTTGGAAGTGAAGAGTGAAGAACAAAGAGCTTCTGAAGTGAAGAGTGAAGAACGAGGAGTGAAAAAACAAAGTTCGGCGGCCGAAGGAAAAGCGAATTCAAATGCTATTACTGCTGAGGAGTATGCAGAATGGACGGAGCGTATCGGTAAGATTGGCGTGAAAATTGAGGTGCTTGATGCAATTTCCGCCATCCGTAAATCTCTGAGAGCCGTGAATGTGGATGAGGCTGCCGAGCGCAGAAACATCTATGTGAGTGACCGAAGATGGAAGAATATCGTCCGCCTGCTTCGCACTTCTGCCTTCATGCAGGATAGGGAAGAGGTGGATATCTGCGATTTGCTTCCTATCTACCATTGTCTGTGGCAGGAGCCGGAAGAGCGGGATGCTATTCGAAACATCGTGATCCGTGCCCTCTTTTCTCCTTTTGCAGACAAACTCGTGGAGATGAAGAATGCACTTGCTGAGGACATCAAATATCATCGTGTCCGCAGGAATCCGGAGGATGGCAGGGATTACGAGGGGGAGATAGAAACCCTTTCGGATGGCTTGACCTCGCTGGAAAAGCAGTTGGGCGAGAATCTCTTCGCATCAGCTGATGATAAGGCGGAAATATCGGCTTATCTCCGTGATTTCTATAAGGAGCTGGCGTTTACCCGTCAGGATACGATGAAACTCTATGAGGTTTAATCGCCTCCTATTACATTATTAAATATAGAAGAATCTAAACATGATGAATGAACAGAAAATATTGACTCCAGAGTTGGAGGCGCGTGTTCACCAGGCTGTGGATAACTTTATGCAGGGCTATGGCTGCTGCCAGTCGGTAGTGGCAGCCTTTGCCGATTTATATGGTCTTGATGATGAGATGGCGAAGCGCATCGGTGCCGGCTTCGGTGGTGGAGTAGGCAGAATGAGAATGATGTGTGGTGCTGTTTCGGGCATCGTGGTGCTCGTTGGCTTGGATTGCGGACAGACCGAGGGGGATGACCGCGAGGGCAAGTCGGCTTGCTATAAGGTGGTGCAGGATTTGCTAGCCAAATCGAAGGAGCAGAACGGCAGCATCATCTGTGCCGAGATTCTGGGCTTGAAGGGCCATGAGAAGGCGCAGTCCAGCTATGTGGCTTCAGCAAGAACGGCAGAATATTACAAGACCCGTCCTTGCGCTGCCAAAGTGGAGAGCGCTGCAAGAATTTTCGCAGAATATCTGATGGAGAAAAAATAAGGATTTACTCCCATGAAATACCAGAATAACAAGGACTTGGCGGAGGCGCAGTATTATCTGAAAATGCTGGATGACTTCTGCAAGTCGGGGCAGGTGAAGATACCTGATCCGACAGATACCGCCATGCCTTGGAATTTGAAGGAAGACCCGCTGAAGGATTATCTCATTCATCTCTTTACCCTGAAAATAACCATAGCAGAAACTGGCGAGGAAGTGCAGAAATTCGTGCGCCAGGTGGTGAACAGCAAAATCAAGAGCAAGGTTTTCTATGATAGTGTGGGAAAGTTTATCGTGGAATGCGTCCATCACATGCGATTCCAGCGCCAGCGTGCCTGGACCGAGAGTCATCGGGCAGATGATGTGCTCGATTGGGCTCCCTTCAAGCGGATGGATGAACAGGTGTGGCTCCCTTTGCTCGACCAGCTGGAACAGGAACATGCTGAAGATGGGTTCGATAAACCTTTCTTCCTTAAACTGATGGCTGGAGACGGGGCTTCGAAACCCGAAAACTGGGAACGACTGGTAAGAGACTGGAAGGTCTGCATCGAACATCAGGTATTGAACAAGTTGAAGGACTTCATCTCGCTCCGTCAGAATAACTTCGAAACAGGACTGGTGCGCATGATGGACCAGATAACCCGCAACATGAAGACGAAGGGCGTTTCGGAACAGCGCGCCGTACAAGCCTGGGAACTGATGACGAACGGATGGACTGAAACGGAGTTTGAACGCCGTCTGAACCAGGTGAAGATTCAGGATAAATACCCCGAAATCAAGGAAATTGTGGCAAAGATGGGACGAGTAGCCGATGCCAACGGCAAAGACCGGCTCACTATCGCATCGGGCGTAGAGATGAAGATGGAGCATTCTGCAGGTAGCGATATCGAGGGCATTACCGTGGGCGATGATCTCAACTCCCTTCTCCCGCTCGAACTGGCACAGTACAGCGATGAGGATATGGAGGGACTTTTTATATATAAGTATCGCACGCGAAGACTCCAGACCTTCCGTTATAAGAGCGAAATGTCGAAACCATCCCGCAAACTCGGCTTTACCCACGCCTCCCGCAAGGGTCCGATGATTGTCTGCCTGGACACCTCAGCCAGTATGTATGGCACGCCTGAAAGGATATCCTCAACACTCATCTCTCTGCTGGAAGAGACGGCAGAAGATTTAGAGCGTGACTGCTTCCTGATAGATTTCTCCGTCAGTACCCGTGCCATCGACCTGATGGCGAAGCGAAAGGCAGAGCGGTTGAAGAGAATCGGAATCACTATGATGGAATCAGCCGAAGCAGATGCAGTTCCTTCCGTTGGAGACGGGCAGGCGCATACCGGGCGAGGCATCCGTCGCCAGCCAACGACAACCCACCTTCCGTTTATCGGCGGCGGAACTTCGGCAAAGAAGATGATGAACCAGATGTTCGAACTTCTCGACAACGACGGTCTTCATTACGTGAATGCCGATGTGCTTTGGATAACCGACTTTCTGATTCCCGATCCGCCACAGCAGCTGTTGTCCCGATTCCGGGAATACAAGGAGACGGGTACCCGATTCTATGGCATCCGCATCGTGCGTGATGATGACAAGGAGCCGAACGCCTGGAAGGAGTACTTCAATCAGATTTATACCATCTGGTACCGCCCGCTGCGAAGATATTAAAGAAGATATTAAAGCAGAGAAAGGCAGAAAAAGGGTATCAGATGATAATAGAGACATGTATGAAATGTATCAAGAACTTTATCATATGTTACATTTGGCGCAGAATTTCGGTTTTGCGCCATTTTTTTGAATTAAAAATTCCTTAAAACGCTTGTTGATACAAAATATATTTGTACCTTTGTGCTCGGAACAATGAATAATTGTCAACCGAACAAACTCGAAAAAATCAAATAATAAACAATAAATATAAGAATTTATACAAAAACTTAAGTAATAAACTAATTATGGTAAGCAACAACATTCCACAAGTAAAGCTCGGTATTATTGCCGTTAGCCGTGACTGTTTTCCAATCGCGCTTTCTACTCAGCGCCGTGAGAACATCGTAAAAGAGTACAAGGGTGAAATTTTCAACTGCCAGACTACAGTTGAGAACGAGAAAGATATGCTCAAGGCTTTGGGCGAAGTGAAAGAGCAGGGCTGCAACGCTTTGGTTGTATTCCTCGGTAACTTCGGTCCTGAGACTCCTGAGACTTTGATTGCAAAGAACTTCGATGGTCCTTGCATGTTTGTTGCAGCTGCAGAGGGTGACGGCGACATGATCAATGGTCGTGGCGACGCTTACTGCGGTATGCTCAACTGCTCTTACAATCTTGGCATGCGCCACCTGAAGGGTTACATCCCTGAGTATCCTGTAGGTACAGCAGAGGACGTAGCTAAGATGATTCAGGACTTCGTACCAGTAGCTCGCGTTATCATCGGTTTGAAGGGCTTGAAGATTATCACCTTCGGTCCACGTCCACAGGACTTCTTCGCTTGCAACGCTCCTATCAAGGGCTTGTACGAACTCGGTGTTGAGATTGAGGAGAACTCTGAGCTCGACCTTCTCGTAGCTTACAAGGAGCACGAGAACGACCCACGTATCGATGAGGTTTGCGCTGATATGGCCAAGGAGATGGGCGAAGGCTGCTACTATCCTGACCTCAGCCGCAGAATGGCACAGTTTGAGTTGACATTGCTCGACTGGGCAGAGGCTCACAAGGGTTCTCGCCAGTATGTAGCATTCGCTGACAAGTGCTGGCCTGCATTCCCAAGCCAGTTCGGTTTCGAGCCTTGCTATGTAAACAGCCGTCTCGTTAGCCGCGGCATTCCTGTAGCTTGCGAGGTAGATATCTATGGTGCGCTCTCTGAGTACATCGGTATGTGTGCTTCTGACGATACCGTTACATTGCTCGATATCAACAACTCAGTTCCTCAGTATATCTATGATGAGGACATCAAGGGCAAGTACGACTATAAGTTGACTGATACCTTCATGGGCTTCCACTGCGGTAACACTCCACAGTGCAAGATGTGCTCTAGCCGTAAGATTAAGTATCAGCTCATCCAGAACCGTTTGTTGGAGAATGGTGGTAAACCAGACTTCACCCGTGGTACTTTGGAGGGTGATATCGCAGCTTCTGACATCACATTCTATCGTCTGCAGTGCGATTCTGAGGGCAACCTCCGCAGCTACATCGCAGAGGGTGAGGTTCTCGATGTTCCTACCCGTTCATTCGGTGGTATCGGTATCTTCGCCATCAACGAGATGGGCCGCTTCTATCGTCACGTATTGATTCAGAAGGGTTATCCACACCACGGAGCCGTAGCATTCTCTCACGTAGGTAAGACCTTGTTCGAGGTATTCAAGTATCTCGGCATCAAGGATATCGCTTACAACCAGCCAGCTAGTCTGCCTTACCCAACAGAGAATCCTTGGAAGTAAATTGAGTGAAGAGGGAAGAGTGAAAAATTCATTTGCTCTTCTTTCTAAACTAAGTTCATAAAAGATAAGGGCGATTGCTTATCCCTTGCGTAGGGAATAGCAATCGCCCTTTTTATGTTTTCCAGGAAGGAGATTACCTGATGATAATCTCCTTTACAAATGTTTTGCTTATTTCGTATTTTCCAACGCTTCCTGTTTCTGCGGAATCACCACCGAAGCCCCGATGCTGACGAGCAGTACGAGGATGATGAATACCAGCGAACTGACTGCATCAATCTCGAAGAAATCGTGGATGAGCATCTTCACACCGATGAACACCAGCAGCACACTCACACCCACCTTCAGATAGCGGAACTTATCTGCTATCGCTGCCAGCAGGAAGAAGAGGGCACGCAAGCCCAGAATGGCGAAGATATTCGAGAAGAACACCACGAACGGATCGAGCGATACCGAGAAAACGGCTGGAATGCTGTCGAAGGCGAAAATCAGGTCGCAGAATTCGATGAATACCACCGTCATCACCAGCGGACCCAGATGCAGGCGCTTCTGCATGAACTTCACTACCGGATGCTCCAAGGCATTGATTTCCTCCTTCTTGTTTCTGTTGAGGAACATCTTGGTACCGCTGTAAACCAGGAATCCTCCAAATATAAGCAATATCCAGGCGAAACGGCTGATGAGCGCAGCACCCGCAAAGATGAAGACGAAGCGCAGTACGATGGCTCCCAGGATACCCCAGTTAAGTACGTGCTGGTAATCTTTCTTGTCCACTCCGAACGAGGTGAAAATCATCATCATCACGAAGAGATTATCTACCGAGAGCGTCTTCTCTATCAGATAACCCGATATATACGAGATAGTCATATAGTGTCGGTATTGCTGCAGACTTCCTTCATAGTCGTTCGGGTCCAGTTTGAGATGCGAAGCATAGCGCGAGGCTATCAGCTTCAGGTCATTGAAGTTCTCGATGCCGTGCACCATGTCACCATGAAAATAGATGAATACGGCGAAGGCGAGCGCGAGAATAATCCAGACAGCCGTCCATGAACCAGCTTCCTTGATGGAAACTACATGTGCCTTTCGGTCGATGACCAGCATGTCTAATACGAGTATGGCGGCGATGAAAATCACGAATCCCACCAAAAACATCGATTCAGTAAAAACATGTTCCATTTTTCTTTTTCCTTAATCTATTTAGTATTTACCATTGAATCTTAACAATTATTTCGTCTGTTAGAAACGTGGGCGCAAAATTAGGAAAAATATCTGGAATAGCGAAGGGTCTGAGGCAAAAGTTAATTGATTTTAACTTGAAAGGCAGGAATGTAACAGGTTTGTAATAATGGCGCTGTGAGGCTTTTAAAGGTAAAAAGGTAAAAAGAGCCTTTCCCCCTTTGCGCCCCCGTTCCCCGTAATATTTATAGCCCCTGGTGTGTTCTAGCATCAGGGGCTTTTTAACTTTATGGGGACCAGCGATGGAATCGCTGGGAACTGGGACGAACGGGGGGTAGGCTCTTTTTACTTTTTTACCTTTAAATAAAAGCTTTTTTTACTTTTTTACCTTTTTACCCTTTTACCTTTAAAAGCCTTTTTACCTTTTCTAGTAAAGCGAGGAATTATTTCTCATTCAGCTTATTTTCCAATTCAGAAATTTTGGCATTCTGCTTCTCAAGCATTGCCTTCATATCTTGAACCATTGTTTCTAAATCCTTAATCCTTGATTCCTGATAAGCTGTTCTTGCCTGATTTTCCTCGATTTTATGCTGGTTTTCCTCCACACCCAATCGAGTTTCCGCATTTCTAACATCCAGAGTATTAAGATAATCCTCATGCTTATAGAGCCTTGATTCCTGATCTAGATTCATCTTATAGTTCTCCTCCATCCTGTTCTTGAGCTCCTCGATAGTCGTTACCACATTACCTTCTGCATTGATCTTATCTCCAGTGAAGGTGATGTTTTTGATATCGTTATGACCCAAGGTAACGGTGCTGCCGTTCTGAAGGCTGATAATCATACTATATTCCTTTTCGGTCTGCGCAAAGGCAGCTACGGAATTAAACACACACAATATGATGGCAATAAGTATATTCTTTTTCATAATCGTTCTTTTTTTAAAAGTTAGTTCTTGATTTTAATAGCGCCTTTCTCAGTCTTGAGGACGAGGATACCAGCAGGCAACTGAGTGAAGTCAACCTCGGCTTTACCGTTTTCGCTGACGTTCTGGCTCAGAATCACCTTTCCATCAGCCGTAGCTACAATCACCTTGCTGCTCGGAGTGAGTCCCGAAATCTTAGAGCCGAAAGTAGCATTCGGGTTCATTTCGATGTTCTCGATACCGGTAGTAGAAGAAGGTACGAAATTAAAGTCACCTACATCCTTCGCATCTACCGTTACACCCGTGTTCTTGTCGCTTTTTATCTCCAGTACATTATTCTGGAAGGTGATGACCGGTTTGTCTTCCAGATAAAACTCATAGAGAGTACCCGAAATGTTGATGGTAATCTTGGCTTGCTGTTCCGCCCATGAAGTAAGGGGCGAAAGTAAGAATCCGCACGCCATCAAGATTTTGATAATCGTTCTTTTTCTCATAATCCAGTTCTTATATATGTTAATAAAATGATTTAATACTATGCAAAAATAGTAAATGTTTCTCTCTTCTCCAAGTTATTTCACATCTTTTATATATATAATAAGGTATACCCCCATGAGGCATATAACAGAAAAATCCCACCGCTCTTGCGAACGATGGGATTCTTTGTTCTGTTAAGCAATGTGTCTGCCTAAGCTGATTACTTACGAAGACCGAGGGCCTTGATGATAGCACGATAGCGATTGATGTCGCGATCATACAAGTAATCGAGCAATGCACGACGCTTTCCTACAAGCTGTGTCAACGCACGTGTTGTAGTATAATCTTTACGGTTCTTCTTAACATGTTCCGTCAAATGAGCAATACGGTATGAGAACAATGCTATCTGGCTCTCAGCAGAACCAGTATCAGAGTTAGACTTTCCGTACTTGCTAAAGATCTCTTCTTTTTTTGCTTTGTCTAAATACATAGCTGTAAAAACTTAATTTAATAAAATATGAATATGTTTAATTTTCTGCATCTTAAGACCTTCCTCACGGCGGTTTCATTAAAAATGCGGTGCAAAGATACAACTTTTTGCCGAATTATGCAAACATTTCGGGATTTTTTTGTAATTTTGCACCCAAATTTAAGTATTTAAGGTAAAAATTAAAATGCAAGACATTAGAAACATTGCAGTTATTGCACACGTTGACCATGGTAAGACTACATTGGTCGACAAGATGATGCTCGCCGGCAAGCTGTTCCGCGACGGCCAGGATAACAGCGGCGAAGTGCTCGATTCCAACGACTTGGAGCGCGAGCGTGGTATAACCATTCTCTCAAAGAATGTGTCTATCAATTGGAAAGGTACTAAGATTAATATTCTCGATACTCCTGGACACTCTGACTTCGGTGGTGAGGTTGAGCGCGTGCTCAACATGGCAGACGGATGCCTCCTCCTCGTCGATGCTTTCGAGGGTCCGATGCCTCAGACTCGTTTCGTGCTCCAGAAGGCATTGCAGCTCGGACTGAAGCCTATCGTCGTTGTTAATAAGGTAGATAAGCCTAACTGTCGCCCTGAAGAGGTGTACGAGATGGTATTCGACCTGATGTGCGACCTCGATGCTACAGAAGACCAGCTCGACTTCCCTGTAGTTTACGGTTCTGCCAAGAACGGCTGGATGGGCGAGGACTATAATCATCCAACAGACAATATCGATTATCTGCTCGATAAGATTATTGAGGTTATACCAGCTCCTAAGCAGCTCGAGGGTACTCCACAGCTCCTTATCACATCACTCGACTACAGTTCTTATACAGGTCGTATCGCCGTAGGTCGTGTACACCGCGGTACATTGAAGGACGGCATGAACGTTACTATCTGCCACCGCGACGGTACCCAGGAGAAGACCAAGATTAAGGAACTCCACACCTTCGAGGGTATGGGCCATAAGAAGACCGATCATGTAGATTCAGGCGATATCTGTGCCGTTATCGGCTTGGAGAAGTTTGAGATTGGTGATACCATCTGCGACTTCGAGAATCCGGAGCCACTGCCTCCAATTGCTGTAGATGAGCCAACCATGAGTATGCTCTTCACCATCAACGATTCACCATTCTTCGGTAAGGAGGGTAAGTTCTGTACATCCCGCCACATCCAGGAGCGCTTGAACAAGGAACTCGAGAAGAACCTTGCTCTCCGTGTACAGCCTTACGAGGATTCTACCGATAAGTGGATTGTATCAGGCCGTGGTGTGCTCCATCTCTCTGTGCTCATCGAGACCATGCGCCGCGAGGGCTACGAGCTCCAGGTAGGTCAGCCTCAGGTTATCTACAAGGAGATTGACGGTGTGAAGTGCGAGCCTGTAGAGGAGTTGACCATCAACGTACCAGAGGAATTTGCCTCTAAGATGATTGATATGGTTACCCGCCGCAAGGGTGATATGACCTCTATGCTGAACATGGGCGAGCGTGTAGACATCGAGTTTGATATCCCTTCACGTGGTATCATCGGTCTGCGTACCAACGTGCTTACCGCTTCTCAGGGTGAGGCTATCATGGCTCACCGCTTCAAGGAGTATCAGCCATACAAGGGTGAAATCAGCCGCCGTTCTAACGGTAGCATGATTGCGCTCGAAACCGGTACTGCCTTTGCTTACGCTATCGATAAGCTGCAGGATCGCGGTAAGTTCTTCATCGACCCGGGTGAGGAGGTTTACGGCGGCGAGGTTGTAGGTGAGCATGTTCACGACAACGACCTGGTAGTCAACGTAACCAAGGCTAAGCAGCTTACCAACGTGCGTGCTTCGGGTTCAGACGATAAGGCCCGCGTGATTCCTAAGACCGTGATGAGTCTTGAGGAGTGCCTGGAGTATATCCGTGAGGACGAGTACGTAGAGGTAACTCCAAAGAACATGCGTATGCGCAAGATTGAGCTCGATCACCTGAAGCGCAAGCGCAGCAACAAAGACTAAACAGAAATGTTTTTGTGGAGATTTTTTAGAAAGTTTTCATTGCCCTGCTCCCTGGTTATGGGAGCATTGGGCTACCTGATATTCGCCAATGTGCCCTTTCTGGTGCCCATTGGCGATTATTGTGGTCCGCGGTTGGTAAGTCTGATGCCGGTGGTGCTGTTCTCCCTGCTCTATGTTACTTTCTGTAAGATAGAAATCAAGGAGATGAAGCCTAAGAGCTGGCATTTCATTCTCCAGCTCATCCGCACCTCGCTGGCATTGGCGATGGTAGTGCTCATCTTCGAGTTCGGTTCTGATTACAGCACCAAACTGATTCTCGAGGGTGCCTTCATCTGCTTCATCTGTCCTACGGCAGCCGCCGTGGCTGTGGTTACGGAGAAGTTGGGCGGTAGTATCGGTTCGCTGACCACCTATACGGTCATCGCCAACATTTTTACGATGATCATCATTCCGAGTCTTTTTCCGATGGTAGAGAAGGGGGCAGACGTATCGTTCCTCATGATGAGTGCGATGGTGTTCCGCAATGTCACTACCGTCCTGGTGGTGCCTCTGCTACTTGCCTTGTTGAGCCGCAGGTTTCTTCCAAAATGGGTGGATAAGGTGAAGAATGTAAAGGATTTGGGCTTTTATATGTGGTGTTTCAACCTCACGATACTGATGGGCGAAACGGTTCGCAACATGCTTCATGCCGAGGTATCGGGCGTTACGATGCTTCTGCTGCTCTTTGTTCCGCTGCTGGTATGTCTCCTCCAGTTTGCCATCGGCAAGGCGGTAGGCAGGCATTTCGGTGCGAGTATCAGTGCCGGTCAGGCGTTGGGACAGAAGAATACGGTAGTGGGCATCTGGCTCACCCTCACTTTCCTGAATCCTCTTGCTGCCGTAGCACCGGGTGCCTATGTAGTATGGCAGAATCTGGTGAATGGCTGGCAGTTATGGTATAAAGAAAAATATGGCAAGCTTAAGTGGTAAGCTTGCCATATTTTTTTGTTTCTAGTCCTGAGTAGGGTAGATGAGGTTTTCTTCCTTGATGCAGCAGAGCACCTCATCCAGATATTTTCTGGCTTCATATTTCGCCATAGGCAGGTCGTGGAGCAGATAGTTGCCGCAGTCCTTTGCCGCCTGTCCCGGAATCTCGCCCTCGAAATCGGCGATAAACTGGAAGGTGCGCTTCATCAGTTCCACGATGTCCTTGCTCTCCAGGTCGCCCTTGATGAGGAGATAGTTGCCCGTGAGGCATCCCATCGGTCCCCAGTAGATGATGCGGTCCTTCCACTCCTCGTCGTTGCGCAGGTAAGTGGCAGCCAGGTGTTCGATGGTATGGATGGCACCATTGTGCAGGCAAGGCTCCTGATTAGGCACTTTCATGCGGATATCGAAGGTGGTTACCACCTCTCCGCCAACTTCGTCCTTACGGCTCACATAGATGCCGCGGAGCAACTTGTTATGATTGATTGTAAAACTTGGAATCTTATTCATAGTTTATAATTTATAATTTACAGTTTACAGACTCTCCAGGAAAGCCTTGGTAACATTGAATGAGCCTTCAGCCATCTTAGCCCAGAAGTCGAAATACTGCTGTGCCTTGGTATCCTTCAGCGGTACATCGCTGATGATGCGGAAGGAGATGAAAGGCGTCTTGTAGATGTGGCAGGTCTGAGCAATAGAGCAACTCTCCATATCCACCGCCATCGCCTGAGGGAAATGCTCCAGGATAGAGCGCATCTTCTCCTTGCTGTCAACAAACCATTCGCCGCTCACAATCTGGCCGGCATGGATTTTCGGGTGCTTGTTGTCTGGCAGGCTGTTGATGGCAAGCGCCTTCTCCACATATTCCTTAGGTGACTTAAAGGAAGCCGGCATGCCCAGAATCTGGCCGAATTCGCATTCCTCTCCGCAGTAGGCATCGTGATAAACGCAGTTGGTAGCCACTACCACCTCGGTTACGTTGAGGTTGATATCAGCGCCTCCAGCTACGCCTGAAGAGATAACAAGGTCTGGGTGATAGTTGTCAATCATTTCCACGGCTCCGATGGTACTGTTCACCTTTCCGATGCCGCATTGCTGCATCACCACCTCATTATCGCCTATCTTTCCGATAACGAAGTCCTTATAGTTTTTTCTCTCAACCTGCGATTCGGTCAATAATGTTTTGAGTTGCGCGAACTCCTTGTCCATCGCAACGATAATTCCTATTTTCATATTGTATACTAACTTTTGGGTGCAAAGTTAATAAAAATATTGCAGAGAGTAGCAAAGTTTAAGTGCTTTTTGCAATAATTTAGTCCTTATTGACAGCAGAGCACCCATCTCATATTCTGGAAGCAGGAAAAATGCTTCAGCGTATGAGATGGGTGCTCTCTTCATCAGATGTAAATAGCTTACTTCTTCCTGGTCAGCACATAGTGCTTAGCCATGGCGCCTTCCGGCTCATTGCCGAGCGAATCGGTCATGATGAGGCTGTTGGCGTCCTTTACCTTGTAGTAAGATGTCTCGCCGCTGGATGGACGGGTGATTTCTACTACGTTGTTGGCCAATACCTTGAAGATACCGCTCGCTTCGTCGTGACCATCCTTGCGCTCCAGATAGTCGGCTGAGTACTGGTAGGTGCTGTCGGCATTGAGCGTCAATACGGTCTTGATGCCCGGACAGTCGGCAGCAGGGAGAGTTCCCTCGTAGGTGCCGGCGATGGAATCGAGAATGACATCGTTGGAATTGAGCGAATCATTATCTGCATAACTGAGGCTATCCTGGTTAGCCCCCTGGCTATTTGTCTTCTTGCCATTGCAGGAGACAACTGACAATGCAGCGATAACGGCTGCTGTCAAAACTAATTTCTTTTTCA
>OBRN01000079.1_pt1 | contig 29911 bp, 20 predicted proteins | sample 1475621 | NCBI WGS metagenome assembly OBRN01 (sample SAMEA3360684, study PRJEB22359) | human gut metagenome | biome: ENVO:urban biome; feature: ENVO:human-associated habitat; material: ENVO:feces | place: Bangladesh | collected 2011 | reverse complement strand
ATCAAGTACAACAAAGCCCTATGGCTCATCATCATCCTGGCTATCGTGATGATGACTCCATTCCTCGGACTCACCGATTTCAATACCAAGGGAGAACCTCGCGAGGCGGTGGTTGCCTACACCATGCTGGAACATGGCAACTGGATTCTGCCCATCAACAATGGTGGCGACATCCCCTACAAGCCACCTTTCTTCCACTGGTGCATCGCCTTCTTCAGCCTCATCGCCGGCCACGTGAATGAATATACCTCACGTCTTCCATCCGCCGTATCGCTGGTATTGATGACCATTGGCGGCTTCGTATTCTATGCCAAGCGCAAGGATACACAAACCAGCCTCATCGCAGCCATCCTCACACTCACCGCCTTCGAGGTGCACCGTGCCGGAATGAACTGCCGTGTGGATATGGTGAACTCCGCCTTCATGGTGGGAGCCATGTATCTGCTCTACCGCTGGTGGGAGAAGGGAAAGCACCAGCTGCCTTGGCTTGCCATCCTCTGCATGAGCGGTGCCACGCTGACCAAGGGTCCTGTGGGCATCATCCTGCCTTGCTTCGTGATGGGCGTATTCATGCTTACCCAGCGCGAGAACTTCTGGGGCATCGTATGGCGCATGGCTCTAACCGCCCTACTCTCGCTCATCATCCCGTTCTGCTGGTACTATGCCGCCTATCTGCAAGGTGGCGACGAGTTCCTGCGACTGGTGAAGGAAGAGAACATCGACCGATTCATGGGTAAGATGGCATACGAATCGCATGAGAATCCGGCGTGGTACAACCTGCTTACACTCGTGATGGGTTGGGCTCCTTATACCTTATTATTACTGTTCTCGCTCTTCATCCTGCCATGGAAGAAGTTCTCGAAGACCCGATTCCTGGAGAATGCGAAGAAGGCTACTCCGCTGCAGGTGTTCACCTGGCTCGCCTTCCTCCTGGTACTCTTCTTCTACTGCATCCCAAAGAGCAAGCGCAGCGTCTATCTGTTGCCATGCTATCCGTTCATGGCTTATCTCATCGCCGAATACATCGTCTGGATGATGAAGGAAAAGATGGGAGCCATCAAGGTATATGCCGGCGTGATTGCCTCGCTGGCAGTTATCCTTGTGATTGCTACGCTTGTTATACGCGCAGGCGGCATACCAGATACTATTTTCCATGGCAAGCATGCAGCCGACAACATCGCCATGCTCCATGCAATAGGGGATTCTACTCATGGTATCCTATTCTACGTATGCTATATGTTTCTTATAATAGGGGCTTATCATATATTCAAGGCACTCAAGAAAAAAGAGACAAGCCAAATGATGAGATATACATTGGTGATGATTATCGCAATTTTCATCACACTCGACTCCACCCTGCAGCCTGCCGTGCTCAACACCAAGGCTGACAAGCATCTGGCACCGGTTATCGAAAAGAAGTTTGATACCAGCAAGCTCTATTCTTATATGTCGGTAGAAATGATGCACTTCTTCAGCCTCAACTTCTATCTGGGCGATAAGATTCAGCAGTTTGACAAGGTTCTGCCACAGGATGGCGTGCTGATGATTCCTGAAAGCGACGTGCCAGACTTCAAGGAGAAATTCGGAAGGGCCTATACCTTCCAGAAGGTTTGGGAAGTAAAGAAACTCGTAGAATGGCATCATCCGGTAGGCTTCTATCGGTTTGTGAAGACAAGTGCCAACATCGCACAGAACAAATGATTAATGATTAGTGAGTAGTGATTAATTATTAGTGATTAGTGATTAGATACAAAAAAAAGCATCGGAACTCGTAATCCCGATGCTATTTTTGTATCTATCGAATTCATATTCTTCTTATTTTCTTTCTTTGATAAGATTATACTCTTTCTTCTATAAAATATCGTGGGCGGCGCTTTACCTCAGTATAAATCTTGCCGATATAGACACCCGTAATGCCCACACCCGTGGTGATGATGCCACCGATAAACCACATGGAAACGAGCAGGGAGGTCCAACCCTGGATGGTCTTGCCCTGAATATGCTCCACCAAGGCAAAGATAATCATGATGAAGGCTACTAAAGTCATCGCCAGACCCAGGAAGGTGATAAACCTCAAAGGTGCCACAGAAAACGAGGTGATGCCATCGATGCTGAAACTCAGCATTTTGGTTATCGGATACTTACTCTCGCCTGCCTCGCGAGCCTTGCGGTCGTAATAGACGAATCCCTCTCGGAAACCCAACTGGCGGACGATGGCTCTGAGGAAGAGATTGCGCTCGGAGTACTGCATCAATGCCTTCAGGGTGCGGTTGGTCATCATGCGGAAGTCGGCATGGTTATACACCGTATCCTTATCCACGCTCTGCATCAGCTTATAGAAAGCCTGGGCGGTGAATCGCTTGAAGAAGGTATCGGTCTTACGCTCCTTGCGCACACCATAGATAATATCCTTGCCTTCCTGCACCTGGCGCACCATATCCACAATCACATTCTCATCGTCCTGCAAGTCGGCATCGATGCTTACCATCGCATCGCAATGATCCACAGCCGCCTCCATTCCTGCCCAGAGGGCATTCTGATGACCTCGGTTATGAGATAACTTGATGCCATGCACATACCTGTGCTCCTTGGCAGCATCCGAAATCATCTGCCAGGTACGGTCACGACTTCCGTCGTCAACAAGGAGCAATCCCGTGTCGGCGTCAGTCTCTTTCTTGATAGTCTTTATCAGATTGCCAAGCACCTCCAGGGTCTTGGGCAACACCTCTTCCTCGTTATAGCAAGGAATTACTATTAATATCTTCATCTCTTCTTCTCTAATGTTCTTTCTCTAATATAACGGCTGTTTTTTCATTATCTTGCATCATATTTGCCAAAACTTCACCATTTCCACTTCATCTGTATCTCCAAATCCGTCTGATGCGAGGTCGCTATCTCCTGTAATCCGGTAGAGATATGGCTTCGGTCGAAATAATTGGTAGAACCCAATTTAGCAATAACCAGCAGATGCTTACCTATTTCCGAACGAGCCACCAGGGCACAGCGGATGCCCTCGCCATAAAAGCTGCTGAAACTCATCTGATAAAGCAGGCCGGGTTCGTAGGCATAGATGCGACTGCTGAAATCCTGCGTATGGAAATAAGAAAAACTGCCCGATAGCCTCAGCCAATGCCAGCGATAACTCAGGTTCTCGTTCAGCAGATACCCCTGGCTGGGGTTCGCCTCATCAGCCTCTTTCTGGCTTGACTTCTTTCCCATCTCCTTGCTCACCGTATAATCCACGCTCGTCTTGGCGCTCCAGTTTTTCTCAGCGAAAGTGGCATAAAGGCGCCATCGCCCGGTGGTGATTCCCGCCTTCTCCTTATAGCGCAATCGGGTGCCTAGAGTCCATCTTTTATTAGGCTGATAGAGGATATTGAGCAGATGGTCCCAGCATTGCGTGCTCTGCTTGGTATGATACTTGGGCCACACGAAATAGGCAAAGTCGCTATAGCCGGTGATGCTCCAGCGATGAGCCGGTATCCACGTAAAGCCCAGATAGGCTCCATTCTCATCCTGCACATCGCTCCCCTCTGAAAAGCTGTTGCTGAAAAGCGAGTAATAGCGGGCGGAATAGAACCGCTGCAAGGCAAGCAGCGAGAAATGGTCGGTAAGGAGATAGGATGCGGCATTGAGGGTGGCGATGGTTCCACTATTGCCCGTCGCCGTTTCGCCTGCGATGGTCCAGCGGTGGGAAACGTAGCCATAATCCACACTCGCATTCCAGAAGTTATTGCCTTGAGGGGCAAATCGCTTATACAGCTGCGACTGGTCGGGCGTAAGCGGAAGGGAGAAAGAGGTATAAAAGCCGGTTGCTCCAACATGCCAGCCCTGGTTGCGATAATTGATGTTTCCCCCCATCAGGGTATTAGAGGCGATGTTCTGCTTTGCGATTTCCTTCACCGTGCGATGCAGACCGGTCTTCATGATGGTCCGGATGCCGCCCTGGTCGGAGAGCGTGGCATCTATCTTGCGATAAGAGAAGAAGGCGGTGAGGTCGAGACCTTTCAATAAGGTATAGGTGGCTGCTGCTCCCTGCAGATAATTGACTGAAGAGCGGGAGGAATGAACCCGGATTCGATTGGAGGCACTTCCCAGGGAGGAAAGCACCGAGAGTTTGCCGAAGCTGAAATCGTTGTTGAGTATCAGTCCCAAGCCTTCGTGCAGGCGGTATCTGCCCAGGGTGATGTTCTTCCAGCGCCCCAGTTTCTTTACTTGCAGATAGAAGGAGTAGAAATCATAGCCCAGGTTGTTCTTGCCGGCACCAAAGGGTTCGCCCGCATCCTGCGAACCCACTACACCCAGCTTTACATAGTCGCCATACTTGAACTGATAGCGCAGCCAATGCTTGTATTTATAGCCCAGATAGCCATTGGTATCGCCCTTTCTATCGTAGAAAGGCACCTTCAGCATGCCCATCGCCTCATGCTTTCCATATTTGATGATATTCCTGATACTGGGGAAATCAGACTTCTTCTGGTCAGCATCTACATAGAAGAAATACTCCATCAGCTGTCGCTGATACCAGCTGATGCTCGGAATCAGGGTGAGTTCCGTGATGCTTTTCATTCCGCCATAGCGATAAACATAAGCCTGGATGTCTTCCACCTGCGAAGGGGTAAGAAAGGGCAGACGTTCCATCTCCTCGCGAGTAGCCGCATTCAGGTTTATCGGATGCTGCGCCCATTCCTCCAAATCTTCCTCGTAATCTTCCCAGGAAGTATGCTCAAAATCTTCTGTTTCCGAAAGCTCTGAGAGGAGCTGCTGCCACGACTGTGCACTTCCCGAAAAGGCATGGAATAGCAGGGAACTGCCTACCAGAAACAGTTTCAACAAGAATTGGGTTATGGACTGCCAATGTTTCATCTATAGGCAAACGATTATTAAATTTCCTCAAAGTTACAATGTTTTTCTGAAAATGAGTAAGAAAAAGGAAAGAATCTTTCTCTAAATGGGAAATAATCTGTAATTTTGCGGCGTGATTAGCAAGATAGAGGGGCTTACACCTTATTATATATAAGACAATTGGATAATTAAGATGGATTTCATGAAACAGAAAATATTATTCTTGCTGGCGATGCTCTTCTGCGTCAGCCTGCAGACAATGGCGCAAACCGATGGCGACAACCCTGAAGACAGGGAGGTGGATATGGATGCTCCTACCTTCGAACCGATGGTAAAGGTGGGAAAGGCTCTGGTGGATAAAGATAGCATTCAATACGTGCAGGTGAACAACGTGTATGTTTATCCACAGCCAGTATTCAAAAACGCCAAGGAGCGCATGGCTTACAACCGACTGGTGTATAACATCAAGAAGGTGTTGCCGATAGCCAAGGAGGTGAGAAAGATTATCATCGAGACGGGCGACTATCTGGAGACCCTTCCTAACAAGAAGGCGAAGGATGCCCACATGAAACTGGTGGAGAAGGACATCAAACAGCGATACACACCAAGAATGAAGAAGCTAACCTATGCTCAGGGCAAGCTCTGCATCAAGTTGGTGTATCGAGAATGCAATTCTTCTTCCTATCACCTTATCCAAGCCTTCCTGGGTCCTATTCGTGCCGGCTTCTACCAGGCATTTGCCACCCTCTTCGGTGCCAGCCTCAACAAGAAGTACGATCCGAACGGAGTGGATAGACTGACGGAAAGAGTAGTTAGACAGGTAGAATCAGGACAGATTTAATCATACTCCTTATTAAGAAAACCAATACCCTTAGGGAAAGAAGCATTCCTGATAACAGGAAACGGCTTCCATCCCTAAGGGTATTTTTTGATGGAATAAGGGAAAGTTGTGGATACTATTAAGAGTATTTGTCTATACTATTAGGAGAAATCTCCGTTCATAAGTTTTGAATGTGCATTCATAAGCTTTGAATGTATGTTCAAAAGCTTTGAACATACGTTCAACGACGCTGAACGGAGATTTCTCCTAATGAAAAAAAGAAATGCCCCTAGAGGTAACTGCTTTTCCTCTAGGGACATTCCTTTTTATTCCTCCGTATAAAGCACCTGGATCATGGTCTGACCCACTGCCTTCAACACATTCTTATCCAAATGAGCCATGTCATCGTTTACCGTATGCCAGGTAGGACCGAAACTGCTCTGCTGACAATCTGGATAGTAGGCTATCACATCGATGGTTGGAATCTTCGCCTTCTGGTTCACAGGGATGTGGTCGTCGGTAATCATTCCGCCATCACTCTTAGGGAAATAACTGCCGTAACCAGCCTGGCGAGCTGCAGCCCAAACCTTCTTCACAATGCCACCGGCATACTGCATCGACATGCCCTCGCGGTAGAACTTGGCACCCTGACCGCCTACCATATCGAGAAGAATGCCGTAACGAGGATTGTAACTATCCGGCTTGTTCTCACTCCAATACTGCGCACCCAATGCCCAAGAGTCGCCATCATCCTGCACATCAGCCCACTGAGGCGTACCCCAGTCTTCCGTATCGAAACATACGAAATCAACACCGATATTCGGATTCAACTTCTTGTCTGCCTGCAACTGACGGGCCACCTCAAGCATCACGGCCACACCGCTGGCACCATCGTTGGCAGCCAGCACAGGCTTGCGCCAATTGGTACTGTCGGGGTCGTTATCCGCCCAAGGACGACTGTCCCAATGGGCACAGAGCAGAATGCGGGTCTGCGCCTTCGGGTTATAGTGGGCGATGATATTGGTATTCTTCAATATCGTGCCATCATAGCCCTTCAGGTCGGCCTTCTGGGTCTCCACCTCGCAGCCAAACTGCTTGAATTTGCTCACAATCCATTCGCCACACTTATCGTGCGCCTCGCTATTCATCACACGAGGACCGAAATCGCATTGCACCTGGCAATAAGCCAGCGCCGAATCGGCATTGAAGGCAGGACCTACGGGATTCAGCTTCTCGGCTTCCTCAACCTCCTGAACATCTGGCGAACTCGAACTGTTCGCATTCTTATAGCTGATGGTACCAGCCACCACTCCGGCAGCCACCACCAAGCCCAAAATTATCTTCATTTTCTTCGTCATCGTATTTACTTTGAACTTTCAGATTTGAACTTTGAACTTTATGATTACTTAATAACTATCGAATTGGCTTTCCCTTTGGCCGCCGAACGTTGTTTCTTCGTTCTTCACTCTTCATTCCTCACTTTCCAAAGTTCTGCACCTGCGTCATCACTCTGAGCCAGTTGCCTCCCCAAATCTTGGCGATATCCTGCTCGCTGTACTTGCGGCGCAGCAGCTGGAGGGTGAAGTTGATGAGTTCAGAAGAGTCGGCAAGACCGCGGATGCCTCCATCTCCATCGAAATCGGTACCGAGACCTACGTGGTCGATGCCCATCACGTCGATGGCATGCTCCAGGTGGGCGATGGCATCCATGATGTCTGCTCCTCCCTCCTTGCGCAGGAATCCGTGGTAGAGCGTGGTATGCGCCACACCGCCACGAGCCGCCAGGGCACGCATCTGGTCGTCGGTCAGATTGCGGGGAACATCGCAGAGCGCACGGCTGCTGCTATGGCTGCACACAATAGGGGTCTGACTGATTTCGAGCGCATCGTAGAAACTCTTCTCTCCGGCATGACTCAAATCTACCATGATGCCATGGCGGTTCATCTCCTGAATCACCTTGGCTCCGAAACTGCTCACGCCATTGTGGGTGTTGCAGCCACGGGCACTGTCGCAGATGTCGTTGTCGCCATTGTGACAGAGGGTGATATAAACGATGCCACGCTGGGCAAAATGCTTCACGTTGCTCAGGTCGTGCTCCAGGGCAAGACCGTTTTCGATGCCCAGCATGATGCTCTTTCTGCCTTTTCGCTTATCGCTGTAAAGATCGGTTGGCGTGCGGGCGATGCTGAGATACTGGCTGTTCTTGCTCACTATCTCCTCTATCTTGTCGAAGATGAGGTCGGCATACTGCGCCGGTCCCTGCACATCGAAATCCACCTTGCTGCTGAAGCTCTCGCCTATCTTAGGCTGCGGCAGATAGGCCACCATGGTAGTGGCATCCTGATGACCGTCGGTCATCTTGTGCAAATCCACGAGGATGCGGGAATCACGATGGTCGAACTTGATGCCTTGCGGGAAGAACATCGGCGTATCGCAATGGGTATCGAGGGTAAGGATGCGCTTATGCAACTGCTTGGCAGCATAGAAATTATTCGCCTGATTTACAAGCCACAGGAAAAGCTTTCCGCCTTCCTCGCCGAGCCATTCCGGATGCCACTGAACACCGAGAATCTGCTTATACTCGCTGCTTTCTATCGCCTCGATGATGCCATCGGTAGATTTGGCGATGATGCGCATGTGCTTGCCCGGCTCGCTCACCGCCTGATGGTGGAACGAGTTGACGAAAATCTTCTCTGCCTCATATATATTATATAAGGTGGAATCTTTCTTGATTTCAACACTATGAGTAGGTTCCGAACGGTCGGCATCCTGACTGTGCTTCACCTGCTGCTTGATGTCCTGATACACCTTTCCCCCCAAGGCAATGGCCAGGGTCTGGATGCCGCGGCAAATGCCGAGCATCGGAATCTGACGGTTGAACGCCAGACGGGTGAGCATCAGTTCTGCCGCATCACGCTCCTGGTTGATGTTGTGAAGACGAGGCGAAGGCTCTTCGCCCATCCACAGCGGGTTATGGTCGCCGCCACCGGTGAGGATGAGACCATCCAGATGCTCCAGGGTATTAACGATAACGGTGCTATCGGCAACAGGGGGGATGATGACAGGCGTTCCGCCTGCCGCAATCACCTGCTTGTAATAACGGTCACGAAGCGTAGCGTCAATCCCTTCGTAATTGGCAGTGATGCCAATCAGGGGCTGACGCTTCGCTTCGGGAAAAGAAGAGTACGCACCCTTGAGATGCGACTCCAAGTCAAATGTTTCCATTTGTTTATTTCTAAATACAAAAAAATTACTCTTCCTCCAAAAGAACAGGCACCTCGCGCTTGATACTCTGCTCAAGCGAGATGAGTGTTTCGGTAGAAACTACGCCTGGGATAGCCTGGAGCTTGTTGTTGAGCAAGTCCATGAGCTGCTCGTTATCGCGGGCATATAACTTCAGGAGCATCGTGTAAGAACCGGTTGTGAAGTGACACTCCACAATCTCCGGGATATTCTGAAGTCTTTCTACCACCTTCTTATACATATTACCGCGTTCCAGGTTAAGACCCACGTATGTGCAGGTAGAATAACCCAGGCTCTTAGGGTTTACATCGAAACCACTACCCGTGATGAATCCATCTTCCATCAGGTGCTGAACACGCTGGTGGATGGCTGCACGAGATACGCCGCACTCAGCGGCTACGTCCTTAAAAGGAATGCGGGCATTCTTGGAAAGGATGCCGAGAATCTTTCTGTCAAGATTGTCTATTTTTTCCATTTCTTTTTCTATTATTATGTTTGCTATTTTAAGGTATTACTATACCAGATAGCAAAATTAATAAAAACTATCGAAACAGACAACAAAATGCACGAATATTTTGCAATATCCGTGCATTTTGTTGTTTTTTATACTGTTTTTAACCAAAAACCTTGGCATTTTGCTACTTTTAGTAGAAAAATCATACGCTTATCTGATAACCTCGGAGAAGTAATGATCACGCAAAGGTTTCACCACTTTATCACCCGTGAAAAAGAGCCAAAGATAACACTCTATCCTTGGCTCTTACCTTATTATATTTTAGTAGTAATTACTTGTTGAAATGAATTTCGTAATTACTTTCTCTTCCTTGAATGCGCAACTTTCTTGGCTGCAGATTTAACAATCTTCTTGTCGGCACTCTTTACAGCAGCTGCATCTTCTTTCTGTTCGTCTGCTGGCTCTGGCTTAACCTCTGGCTTTACGATGCTAACCAGCTCAAGATCGAACACCAAAGTAGAATATGGAGGAATCTGACCAGCCTGACGCTCGCCGTAAGCCAACTCGTAAGGAATGTAAAGTTGCCACTTACTGCCCACAGGCATCAGAGTAAGCGCCTCTGTCCAACCCTTGATCAAGCCATTGGCACGGAACTTGTCAGTCTTGCTGCCACCATGCTTGGATGTAGCATCAAAAACGGTACCATCAATCAGACGACCCTCGTAGATAACTTCTACCTCATCGCTAGCCTTAGGCACCTCGCCATGACCTTCGGTAATCACCTTATACTGCAAACCGCTAGGCAACACCTTTACACCAGGTTTCTTGGCATTAGCAGCAAGGAACTTCTCGCCGGCACCAGCCAAAGCTTCCTTCTGGAAATCGGCAGCAGCCTTAGTAGTAAAGAATGTTGTATCATTAGCCAAAGCTGCGATAAAACCATTCTGGAACATAGCATGGCTGATAGAATCGCCTGTACTCTTCAACTCTTCCTTTGTGCCAGGATATACACGCTTCTCTACCAGTTTAGCAACCTCCATACCTGCAGAATAAGCTATGGTCTTAGGATTGATACCCATGGCAAGCGCATCCTTGTAACCACGAAGGAAATTCTCCATATAGGCAGTATCTACCTGAAAACTCTGCTGGATATAAGGAATCAGACCACGAGTGGCATTCATACCAGCTACATAACTCAAAGAATCGGCTGATGATTTCAACTCAACAAGAGTAGCCGCCTTCTTAACCTTCTTCTTGCTTGCAGCACTAGCTGTAAACAAAGAAGCACTCGCCACGAGGACGAGTGCTGTCATTAATATTTTCTTCATTTATAAGTCCTCTATAAAAATGAGTTCCCTCAAAAATTACTTGCCACCAACTGAAATCAACTCAATCTTGAAGATCAATACAGAGAATGGCTTGATCTGACCCTGCTCGCGCTCACCATAAGCCAACTGCTGAGGAATGTAAACCTCCCAAACAGAACCTGCTGGCATGTGAACCAAAGCCTCAGTCCAACCCTTGATAACCTGGTTAGCACGGAGATCTACAGCCTGACCACGCTTGAAAGAAGAATCGAATACCTTGCCGTCGATTGTCTTACCCTCGTAGTTAACCTTAACCATAGAAGTATCCTTTGGCATAGGGCCGTTACCCTCCTTGATTACCTTGTACTGAACACCTGAAGGCAGAGTAACAACTCCTGGCTTCTTCTTGTTGGCAGCGAGGAACTTCTCACCAGCAACCTTGTTAGGACCATATTCCTTCTCCATGTTCTTAGCCTTGATAGCCATCATCTTAGCCTGAGCTATCTGAGCAGCCTGCTCAACAGTCATCAAGCCCTTCTTGCCAGTAGTACCTGTGATGAAACCAGCCATGAAGTTCTTCAGAGAGATAGACTTTGTAGAATCCTCACCGAATACCTCGTGGTTGATACCCTTAACCATCTGGTTGCTGATCTGCTGACCAATCTGAATACCTGCGTAGTAAGCAGCCTTCTTCTTGTCGTCACCAGCATTGGCACCATCGTTAAGACCCTTGATGAAATCATCCATGTAAGCAGTATCAACGCCCATGCGCTCTACCATAAACTCCTTCAGACCCTGAGTCTGAGACATACCCATAGCATAGCTCATTGTATCTACATCCGTCTTGAGATCTGCCTTAGGAGTAGAATTGCCACAACCTACAAATGTAGCAGCAGCACAAGCCACGAGGGCTCCGAAAAATAACTTTTTCATTTTCTTATTTATATTTTAAATCTTTATTTTTATCTATTATATTCCAGGATTGCCTTTACTTCATTTAAATATATCTACTAACAGATTACTTAACGGCAACGAGCTCAACATCGAAAATCAATGCTGAGAATGGAGGGATAGATGCACCTGCACCACGCTCACCATAACCCAACTGATAAGGGATGAAGAAACGGAACTTGGCACCCTCGGTCATGAGCTGAAGACCCTCTGTCCAACCAGCGATAACCTGGTTCAATGGGAAGGTAGCAGTCTGACCACGGTCGTAAGAACTGTCAAACTTAGTACCGTCGATAAGCGTTCCCTCATAGTGGCACTCAACCTGATCGGTAGCCTTAGGAGCCTTGCCATTACCCTCGCGCAAAACCTGATACTGCAAACCGCTCTTAGTAGTGATGATACCATCCTTCTTGCCGTTCTCGGCGAGGAACTTCTCACCAGCTTCCTTAGCAACCTTGCCCTTCTCGGCAGCAGCAGCCTGAGCCTTAGCCTCCTGCTCTGCAAAGAAGTTCTGTACCAACTCCTGAGCCTCCTGCTCGCCGAGCTGAAGCTTACCGGCGATGGCATCCTTTACAGCCTGTGCAAAATCATCAATATTCAAACTCTCTGCACCCATAGAAGCCAACTGGCGACCGATGCCAATGCCTAAAGCATAACTTACTTTATCCATAAATTTATCTTATAACTTTGTTTAATATTCTATATTTTATACTTATTGTCCTTAAAACGAGTGCAAAGATAACATTTTTCTTGCTGAAAACGATGCTATTTAAAGAAAAAATTGTAAATTTGTGCATTCTTAATAGAAAGATTAAGAAAATATGAATAAATAAAACGTGATAAGATGAAGAAACTCGTATTTTTAACCGGCGCAGGTATGTCTGTGGAGAGTGGTTTCAAAACTTTCCGTGGCAACGATGGCTTGTGGGAAAACTATCCTGTGGAACAGATAGCAACCCATGAGGGATGGGAGGCTGACCCTACCCTAGTGACTAACTTCTATAATATGTTGCGCCATAAGCTCTATGCCGCTCAACCCAACGAGGGACATCTGCTTATCAAGGAACTGGAGAAGGATTTCGACGTAACGGTGATTACGCAGAACGTGGATAACCTGCACGAGAAGGCGGGCTCCAAGAACGTGATCCATCTGCATGGAGAACTCTCTAAGGTATGCTCTTCGCGCGACCCTTACGACTATCGCTACGTGAAGGAGTTGCCTGAGGATGACTGCGAGGTGGAGCCTGGAACCAAGGCTGGCGATGGCAGTTTGCTGCGCCCGTTCATCGTCTTCTTCGGCGAGAGCGTTCCGATGATAGAACCTGCTGCCGAAGCGGTGCAGCAAGCCGACATCTTCGTCATCATCGGCACTTCACTCAATGTGTATCCTGCCGCAGGCCTGATTTCATACACCAAGCCTCATATCCCTATCTATCTGATAGACCCAGGTGCCGTGAACACCAATGGATACTACAAGATTCAACACATCATGAAGGGGGCTTCTGCCGGCATGAAGGAACTGACTGAAATACTGGAGAAATAAAAAGAATTGGAAAAATCTAGAAATTATCAAAGCATAAAAGCTGAAAGAGGAGGCATCAACCGATGTCTCCTCTTCTGCTTTTATCGCCTTTTGGCTTCTTTGTATTATATAAAAATGCCGATTATGCTGATGCTCTCGTTCCCATACGGGCCTCTGCTACGTTCACCACGTAGTCGCCGAGCTTCTCGCACTCCTGGATGATATCCATATACAGGGTTCCTACGCCGTAGGTGTAGAGATGGTTATCCACATCGTCCAGGTTCTGGTTTCTCAACTGAGTACGGAAGTTGTTGATTTCCGTCTCAATATTATAGGTATGGTTCATGTTGATACTCTGGCGATCGTGGGCAAACATATAGTTCATCTGAGTCAATGACTCATCTACCAGCTTAAACATCTGATGGATGTTCTCATCCTGCTTTGCCGTGAACTCTTCCTTGTTCTCGCCCTTGCGCTTGATGGTGCGGGCCAGGTTGTAGCAGCTGTCACCAATACTCTCTATCTCTGAAATAGCACGCAACATCGAACGGATCTTCGCCTTGGTATCATCGCTGAGATGAGCATCGCTCACCTGGTCGAGATACTTGGCTATCTCTATCTCCATGTTATCAGAAATACCCTCGTACTTCTCGATGCGCTCATAGAGCTTATCGAAAGTCTTGGCATCCTGGGTATCCAGCAACTCGCTCACCATACTGAACATACGATGGATGCGCTCGCCAAAACTGCCAATCTCCTTCTGTGCCTCGAAGACCGAAAGCTCCGGTGTCTTCATGATACCCGACTGGATAAAGCGCAGACGGAAATCCTCATCCTCCTTATCAGCCTTAGGCTTGATAAGCTGGCAAACCACCTTTTCCAACTGTGGGATAAACCAGATGAGTACACCCGTGTTGCATACATTGAAGCAGGTGTGGAACATCGCCAGGACGATAGGCAACAAAGTAGCCTTCTGGGCTGCCGACATGCTGCCATTAGGATCATAACCCACAATAGAGCAAACGAAATCTACGAAAGGATAGAACAGGCAGAGTACCCAGATAACACCAAATACATTGAACACCAAATGCGCCAAGGCTGCACGGCGAGCCTGGGCATTGGCACCCAAGGCAGCAAGATTGGCTGTGGCGGTGGTTCCGATGTTCTCACCCATCACCAGGGCAATGCCCAGATAGATAGGGAGTACGCCCGTAGAACAGAGCAGGATGGTGATGGCCATCACCGCTGCCGAACTCTGCACGATGCAGGTGATAAGCGTACCTATCAGGAGGAAGACAACGATGGTAAAATGGCTCTTCGTGTCGAAGGAACCGAAGAAGTCGATAACCGCCGGATTATGCTCCAGGTCGAGTGCCTTACCCGCACTGCTCAGCAGAACGAGCGAGAAGAAAAGGAAGGCGATACCAAAGAGGAAATCTCCGAAATAACGGCGCTTCTTGCTATATATCAGCATGATGCCGAGGAAGAACGCCGGGAACACGACGATGGTTAAATCTACATTATAACCCAGCGACATGATCCATGCCGTAAACGTGGTACCGATGTTGGCACCCATTATCACGGAGATAGCCTGCGCCAAGGTAAGCAAACCCGCATTCACAAAGGACACCGTCATGACGGTGGTTGCAGAGGAACTCTGAACGGCACAGGTAATAAAGGTACCTGTAAGCATTCCGGTAAATCGGTTGGTAGTCATAGCACCCAGAATATGGCGCAACTGAGATCCTGCCATCTTCTGCAAGGCCTCGCTCATCACCTTCATACCATAGATGAGCAACGCCAGAGAACCGAGAATCTGAAAAAATATCACAAGATATTGACTTGTATCCATAATTATTTGTATTTGTGGAAATGTTTGTTACGTTTCGATTGCAAATATAATAAGAAATTCGCTGATTACGAAATATCTGTGACGGATATTTCAAATTGTAACAGCATTGTAACATCTGAGGCTTATCAAAGCCACCAAAAGAGCAGAAAACACCATTATTAAATCGCAATGAAGAAGAAGAAGCATATACCTTTCTTCTACGCTAAAAAAAAGAGAAAAAGGCCAGTTTTGTAGCCGATAATGTTACATATATAATAAAAAATAAAAAAAGTTGCCAATAAACTTTGTAGTCTCCATTTTTTTTTGTTTCTTTGCCTTATAAAACTATTAACAGTCATATAACAGTCGAAATTATGGGAAAAGGTAAAAAAGGTGGCAAGAGAATGAATAAGGCGCAACTCACTGAGATGCTCCAGGAATTCTTTGCCCAAAGGCCAGGCGAAACGCTTAGCTTAAAAGAAATATTCCGTTCCCTCCATCTTACTACGCATCCACTCAAGATGCTGGCTATTGATGTCATGGAGGAAATGGCATGGGATGACTACCTGGCTAAGGTAAGTGATAATTCTTATCGCCTGAATCAAAGCATACAGGTGATGGAAGGTAAATTCGTTAGAAAGGCAAATGGCAAAAACTCTGTTATCCCTGATGATAGCGAGAAGCCTATTTTCGTTTCTGAACGTAATTCGATGGGAGCACTTAATGGAGATCGGGTGGAATTCACCTTCCTTGCTCGCCGTAAGAACCACATCAAGGAGGCACAGGTCAACAAAATCCTTGAACGTGCTAAAGATACCTTCGTAGGGCGTCTGAAAGTGGATAAAGATCTGGCTTACCTCGTGACACCTGGCGATGTCTTTGCTCACAACATCATCATTCCTAGAAGAAAGGTGAAGGGAGGAAAGACCGATGACAAGGCAGTAGTCCGGATTATCGAGTGGCCGGATGGAGAAAACAAGAGTCCTATTGGCGAGGTTGTTGACATTCTTGGCCAAATGGGTGATAATGATGTTGAGATGAATTCTATTCTTGCTCAATATGGATTACCTTATAAGTATCCAAAGAATGTAGAAGATGCTGCCAATAAGATTTCGGGCGAAATCACAGAACAGGATTACAAAGAACGAGAGGACTTCCGAAAGGTATTCACCTGCACCATCGACCCGAAGGATGCCAAGGACTTTGATGATGCCCTCAGTATTCAGAGATTGGAGAATGGAAACTGGCAGGTAGGTGTTCATATCGCAGATGTGTCACATTACGTCACAGAGGGCAGTATCATCGACAAGGAAGCCGTGAAACGTGCAACATCTGTATATCTTGTAGATCGCACCATTCCGATGCTCCCAGAGCGTCTCTGTAACTTTATCTGCTCGCTTCGTCCTAATGAGGAAAAACTTGCGTACAGCGTCATCTTCGAACTCGACAACAATGCCGAAGTCAAGAACTATCGCATTGTACATACCGTCATCGAGAGCGACCGCCGATATAAATATGAAGAAGTACAGGAACTCCTCGAAGCAAATGGTGTGATTGATGGTACTGGCGAACCTGCTCCAGCAGAAACAAAGGAACATCCTTATCAAGGAGAAAACGCACTTCAGCTCATTACGCTTGACAGACTGGCTAAGAAACTGCGTGCCGCAAGATTCAAAAATGGTGCTGTTAAGTTTGACCGCGAAGAGTTGCATTTCGACGTTGACGAAAAGGGTAAACCAGTAAGCTGCTACTACAAGCGCTCTAAGGATGCCAATAAACTCGTAGAGGAATTCATGCTTCTCGCCAACCGTACGGTGGCAGAAAGTATCGGAAAGGTAAAGAAAGGAAAGAAGCCAAAGACGCTTCCTTATCGTATTCATGACAATCCTGACCCACAGAAGTTGGAAACCTTGCGTGAATTCGTTGTGAAGTTTGGTTATAAGATGAAAACAGAGGGTACAAAGGGCGCTACAGCAAGAAGTCTCAACAAGTTGATGTCTGATTGCGAAGGAAAACCAGAGAATAATCTCATCCAGATGGTTGCACTCCGTGCTATGATGAAAGCAAAGTACTCTGTTCACAACATCGGACACTTTGGACTGGCTTTCGAATACTATACCCACTTCACCTCACCTATCCGCCGTTATCCGGATACGATGGTTCATCGCTTGCTTACCAAGTACACAGATGGCGGCAGAAGTGCCAACGAGAAACATTACGAAGAACTCTGTGAGCATTGCTCTGAAATGGAACAGATTGCACAGAATGCAGAACGAGACAGTATCAAATATAAGATGGTAGAATTCATGGGCGACAAGCTCGGTGAGGAATTCGATGCTCACATCAGTGGTATCACTTCTTACGGTATCTACGCTACCATTGATGAGAACCATTGCGAAGGTATGATTCCGATGCGAGACATCGCAGACGATTACTACGACTTCGACGAGAAGAACTTCTGTCTGGTTGGTCGTCGTCATCACAACAAATATCAGTTAGGTGATACCATCCGCATCAAGGTGGCGCAAGCCAACCTGGAAAAGAAGCAGCTTGATTTCACCCTTGCCGGCGATTCAGCTCCTGTACGCAAAGATAAGTCTGCAGGTGCCAGTGAGATGAATGCTAAAGGTAAGAAAGGCAGCAAGCAGAAGACCCGCAACCACAGAAAGCGCAAGTAGGCATAAGGGGAAGTCCAAGGATACACATTATTATATATAATGTAGTTCATCCTTGAACTTCCCCTTTTACTTGTCATATAAAAACGTGAAACGTCTCCCTTATAGGAGCAACACACACCAACAATTATAGCGATACTTCTACTGAAGCCGGGAATACACGATAGGGATCGAAGTAGGTGAAACAACTGTTCACCATATCCTCTACACGAGGAGTGATGTTGCCCTGAAATACCTTCTTGCCGTTGACAAACAAGGTTACAGGCTTATTCATATCTACCAACTGATCGTTCAGATAAATCTTCCATCTACCACCTTTCGCAGCATGATAGCTCTTGGCAAACTTCAAATCTATCCCAAACTCAGAATCACGCTCCACAGTTTGATAAGTCACCTTCCTTACCGACATTCTTATCACGTTATCACGGATTGTCATCTCGTAATAGTCTCTATCTTCACCAGAAGCATCCACCTTTCCATCTGCTGCCTTTGGCTGCTCTACGACACAAAGATTGTAAAAGCCCTGGCGACACTGACCATCCATAGGGAAATCTTCCCACATGAAAGTTTTCGGATAAGGATTCCGCTTGAAGTCCTTCAGCCATGGAGATGTCAACGAATAGTCGATGGAATGCCCACAACCCGGAATCAACTCGATGCGATGGCGGAAGAGCTTATCAGAACCTTCATTCATGCCCTGGACTGCAGCCTTTTCCTGCAACGAATCGAAAGCCGCCTGGGTATAACCCGTCAGTTTGTTGCGATAAAAGCCTTCGTCCAAGGCACCCGTCAGAAACGAGAAGGCAAGATTGGCACAGTTTTCTACCGGTGCATTCTTCAGGGGCTCGCCTCCTGCCATCGGTCCTGCTCCTGCCCAATAGTCGGCATAATAGGATGCCAGGCGCTGGCTGCCATAACCGCCCTCTGAGATGCCCAGCACATAAAGCCGGTTGGCATCTACATTGCCCGCGGCAAGCGACTGGCGCAACAGTTTTTCCCAGGCATACAACTTAGCCTTCTGCCACCAGCGATAATACTCGCCTTCATTCGGAATCTGCGGGATGAAATAAACCGAAGGAGCATCGTTGAAATACTGCGCCCACATCAAACCGAACTTCCACTCTTCCTCCTTTGGACCGGAACCATGAAGATAGAGATACATAGGGAATGGCTTGGCGGCTGCAATATGCTCGTCTGTCGATTCAGAATCATCGCCCTGGAATCCTGTCCGATAGTTCTGCTGAATCTGGGCAGTGGTCAGTGGCTTCCACTTGATGCCCCAATAATAAGGCATCGTGGCAGAAGGTTCCAAAGAAGCTGGCAGATGCCAGAGTCCCTTGTTCTTGGCACAAAGCGTGCGCAGCGGAATCAGCTTCTCCTCATTCATCTGCGCATTGGCTTCCTTCCAGGCTTCCCACACCAGAGTCTGATATTTCTCCGCATCCTTCCACTTGATAGATTTCACCAGAGAGGAAATATTCAAGGCGGGCTGCCCCTTCTGCTCTGATTTCAGATTCGATTTCTGCTCTGAATTCTGATTCGTTTTCTGCTCCAACTTCTGTAAAAAGTAAGTCTTCAGTTTTCCTTTCAACGCCGAAGGCTGAGCGGAAAGCGAAGCGGAGAACAGGAGGGCAACGCATCCTATCCACAGTTTATGATGATATTGCTTCATAGCCTACTGAAAATCTATTTCAATCCCTCCAGCAAAGGCTTCAGGCGCATATCGCTTGGGCGATAGGCATTATACTTATAAAGTTTGCCTTCCTTGTCGTAAATCAGGAAGAAAGGAATACCTCGCACATTGAGTGACTCACAGAGCTTGTTGTCCTTGTTGTTCAGCAACTCTCCCTCTAAACCAAGGGCAGCCACCTTCTTCTTCCAGGCTGCAACATTGGTATCGGTAGAAATAGAAAGGAAGACCACATCCTTGTTCTGCAAATCCTTCTCCAGTTGCTTGAGATGAGGAATCTCCTTGATGCAAGGGATGCACCAGGATGCCCAGAGATCAACGAACACATACTTGCCGCGATATTTGGAGAAATTCACTCTGTTGCCCTTCAAGTCGTAAAGTTCCACATCCGCTGGGAAAGGTGTGCCTGCGATAGACGACTTGCGCACCTTGAACTCTCCCAGATATTTCTCATCCAATTGGAAACGTTTGGTAAGAGAGGTTAATTCCTTCAGACCATCAGCATAGTTATCGGCATAATTGAAGGTTGTGATATACTTGTTCAGCAACAAGTCCTCCACTCTTACCTTCAAGCCCTTGTTCTTCACCTTGCTTTCGATAGCAGTAATCTTATCTGCCAGACTGCCAGTCTGCGGGATGGTAGCCAAAGCCAGACGAGGGGCTGACTCGAATGCAGATGCCATATCGCAATCCACACGCTTCAACAACTTCTCGTTCTCGGCTTTTGCATCAATACCCAGGCCAGCCACATCACGACCGGTGGCAAACTTCGCATTCTCTATACCCTCGTAGGTGAGCGTTGCTGCCCACAGACGGAGATACAGAGTTACAGAAGATGCAGGATGATAGATGTTGATCAAGCTATCAGCAGAAGCCGTATAGCCTGTCAGCAACTTGCGCAAATCCTGATTTGCCATGGTCTTTCCCTTCATCCACATCTGCTTGGCACGACTTGCATACAAGTCATTGAAAGCCATCAATGCAGAAGTCTCGGCATCAGGCCGGTCAACCGTCAGGTTTCCATCTTTCGCAAACAAAAGGTTGAGCGTAGCCTTACCAGCAGCCTCCTTCAAGCTCAGCGGCATGATAATCTGGCGCTGCTGGGTAATTCCAACAACCTTATACACCTTGATGGAAGATGGAGCGGTTGATGCCTGAATCTTGCCATTGGTCAGAGAAACTGTGTTTGGCTTATCCCAAATGGCCTCCGCCGGCATGATATAAAGTCGCAAGTCGGCAGGCACATCACCTTTTAATGTGCCTGTAACCTGAAGCGACTGAGCAAACGCTGAGCAGACCATAGCCTGCAACAGCAGGGTCATACATAATATCTTACTCTTCATACGATTCTCTTTTTATTAACTTTGAATACTTGGTTTATACATCAGATAGGTAATCTTACCACAGCAGTCCTTGTACTCCTTCTTTGGTTTCACGCCACCACTATTGTCGGTACGCACATCCTTGCAATCGTAGATGTAGAAACTGCCACGCTTACTTACCTTATTATAGGTTGCTACATACAACTCATCGGTAGAAAGGTTGACATCCATAAAGCTAACTTCATCGTCAGCACCATACTGAAGGGCAAACTGGTCTTTGTTTGGCAAAGCAAACTGGTTGCTGTTCAGATATACATAGATGCAATTTCCTACATAATAGTAATAGCGATCGTATTGAGATGAATATACAAATCGGGCACCCTGCCCAGGAATAGCCGTTTCTGAGGTTGGATTGAACGACTGTCCCGTAAACTCATTATCATTGATATAATAATAGCTATTGCCATTGGTCCAGAGATTCACACTTCCCGTAACATTGCTTTGCGCCATTATATACACGGCACTTCCGTCGCCATTGCCAAAGGCTGTAATCAACTTCTGACCATTAAGCAAGGTGCCTGCATTCGGGAAGTAAGTGTCCAAACCGAAGTAAGATGCATACGCAGAAAAGATAGACACCTGGTTGTGGGCATAGTCCATGAAGAAGGTGCGCGATGTCTCTGAGCCATAAGAGGTATATTTACACAGGATATAATCGTCAGACTCTCCGCCCTTAAAGTAGGTATATTCGTATGGGAACATGTACTTCAAGTTAAGATGGGCAAACTTCTTCATATTCTTATCGTAAGCATACGGAGTGTAAGAGTCAGGCATAAACTCTGATGCCTGGAAACCAGGATAGAGGTCGGAATACTTAATCTCTGTAAGCACAGTGAAGTTGTTTGGATCCAGGAAATAACAGCCGTCCGTGGTAGAAACCAGGATACGGGTCAATACAGACGAAGTCTTGCCATCCCAAAGGTTCACGCTTCCGCTCACCGCCTTCACCAAACCTGCCTCAGAAATGCCTTCGTTCATCAATTCCAGGCAATGCTCCACAGGAACTATCTTCTTGCCAGCCTCTATCTCCTCGGGAGTTGGAGTCTTGATGAAGGTAAGGTTGCCCTTGCCGTCACTATCGAAGGAAGTCAACAGATAGCCTTCCTCGAAAGAACGGTTCAGATTGACCTTGAAGTCCATGCTCTGTCCCACCTTTCCATCGGTCACGGTGAAGTGGAAATAATAGGAACCGCCCACCTTCACCTTTGCTTTCAGGTTGCGCTCGGTACTCACTTCCTTCAACTCGCCTTTCTGGCCATTGGTATAAGTTCCCATCTGCCATTTGTAGGTCAAATCAGACTCATTTCCACCATATGTCACCTCGGGCTTGATGACCACATCTTCGCCCAGGTCGAAATTATAAGTAGGCATCGCCGTGGCATCGCTTCCCTTGATGGTCAGGGTAGGAAGAGAACTCATGCTTCCATCGGTGGTCTCATCATCGATGCAGGAAGAAAGTCCCAGCGACAACAGCATGGTCAATGCCCATGTTGCGAGAATATGTTTTTTATTCATTGTCATTATCGTTTGTTTGGGTTACACACGTTAGTTCACATGAGGCACATCCTGCCATTCCATCACATCCTTGGTGTCGTTGTACATCGGAATGAGGACATACTTGGCCAAGAAGGCATCATAGAATGCCATCGGACCTCCCTGCTCCATATCCTTTGCCTTGATGAAATAGTCGCCGTAAGCAGTAATCATCTCGTCAAATACCGCCTTGTTTGCCTTTGGCGCCAGCTCATAGAAATACTTAAAGAACAACTGGGCATTCTCATAACTGTAAACTGGGAGCGGATTGAACGTTGCCCACCATTTCGGACGGTCGGGATGGATGTCGGAATACTTAATGGTAAAGGTATTCTGTCCGGTAGGACGCAGATGACCGTTATCAACGATGGCGATGCGCAGTTTCTTCTCCTTCGTCAGAATCTCAGGATCCTTATCACGCAAAAGCTTAATCTTGATGGTATCATTCACCTCATTGGCAGCCATCTCGGCTCGCTCTATCGTGTAGTTCACTCCTTCTACCATATCCGTGGAATCTTTCACCACTGTCAATTCGATACTACGTGCCTCAGACTTGGGAATACCCATCAGCGACACGGGGATCTCGACAACATGCGACTGTGCGATGTCGTAGTCAAAACTATAAGTAATGACAGAATCTGCCGTCTGCTTCTCGTTCAGGTAATTGAAGAATACGGAGTCGGTCTGGTTCGTATCATATACCTTATAGTCATCCTCACAACTTGCCATGAGCAAAGACACAGCAAGAGTAGCCAACATAAATATCTTGTTTCTCATAACTTTGCTTCCTTTTTAATCTCTATAATTAAACTCATCCTGTGGGATAGGAATCACATAGATATCCTCACTGGCCGGAATAGTCTTGCTATCCAAGTTGGAGATGATGTCCTTGTTGAGTCGCTTCATGTTGTACCATACCTGTCCCTCACCAAACATTTCCTTATGATACTCGTTGAATATCATGTCCTTTGTCAGCTTCACATCACCCTTCAAGGCAGGCAAACCTCTTGAGCTTGTCTCGGCATTATAGTATTCAAGCGCCTTGGCATAGTTGGTTTCCAGCAATGCCTCGGCAGCAATGATGTATAATTCTGATACGTGCAGCATGTTGATGCCCGGGATGCGGGTTACCCAATCTTTAGGAACATTCTGGTTTTCCTCTATCGTATAATAATCCACTGTCTTCAGGCAGCGCACGTTTCCTGTACCCTTCTTGAACCAGTTCTTGCGGAAGTCCTGGTCGATGCCGGTTACATCCTTGGCATAAACCTTATCGTATGGCAGCAGATGGGTGGCACCCGAATCGTCGGTATAAGGGTCGTAGCTGAAATACGACTGATATTTGTAGAGGTAACCATTGGCTGTCTCATTGTAGGTGTTGGAATAAATACCCCACAAGGTTTCCTTTGGAGACAATTTGCCTGCAAACAAGTCCTTGATTTCAGATGGCTCTGCCAATGGGAACTTTTGGCTGTCTATCACCATCTGGGCATACTTGCCTGCATTCTCCATATCACCCTTCATCCAGTAAACCTTCGCCAGCATACCCAGAACGGCATAATAGTTGCAATGGGTCTCGCGATAGTTCTGAAACTTAAAGTACTGACTGTTGTTGCGAGGATACTGGATATTGTCCTTTTCCTCACTCAACAGCTGCTCTGCCTCAAGAAGGTCCTTCAATATCAGCTCATAGTCCTCGCCCACCTTCTTGAACTCATTCTCCTTAATAGAATAGGTGGTGGTGTAAGGGATACCTCGCTTGCTCATATCGGTAGAGCAGAACAGGCGAAGGAGGTCGAAATGAAGATAGGCTCTTACGGCAAGCATCTCGCCCTTATAAATGTTATAGAGTGGCAACTCTTCCTTAGAACGGCCTTCCAGATTCTTCAACACATTGTTAGCATAGCCGATGCTTACATAGGCACCTGCCCAGATATTGGCAAGGCGCTTCTTCAGATAGTCGTTGTCATATTGATAGCGCTCAGCGGCACGGCTGCCGGCATCCACGCTGTTCTGGTCGAAATCCTGAGCCATGCAGTCGGTCAGTCCCCACAACAGGTCCTTGCCATATAAGGCGGTACTTGCCTGCAAGGAGCCATAAACACCATAAATGGCAGACTCGAATCCATCGGCAGTCTCGAACAACTCGTCTTCCACCTTCTCCGATTTCGGACGAACATCCAGAAAATCATCGCAGGAAGTCAGCATCGCTGCTACAAGCAGCAATGCCAGGCACCACCTGGTGTGATGTATATCGAAATATTTTTTATACATATTTATATCTGTCTTATTTTGTCATTGATTTCATTAGAATGTCAAGCTTGCCGACATGTTGATGCTGCGGCTATATGGATAAGAGGTGCCTCGCTCATACTTGGCAGAGGTAATACGGAAAATATCTTCCGTACCGATACCCACATAGAGTTTCTGAATATGCAGGCTCTTCAGGAAAGAGGCTGGCACATCATACTGCAGATAAACACTAGAGAGCCAAAGCTCATTGTCTTTCTCTACAAATCGGTCGGTATAGACATCCGAACTGCCTCCATCCTTCGAAATGTTCAGGTAAGGAACCACATCACCTGGCTTCTTCCAACGCTCGGTGAAGGCGCGCACATCACAGTTATACTTAGGGTTAATACCCTCAACCTTGGATGCACGGGTAGAGTTATACATGTCACCGCCAAAACGGTAAGAGAAACTGGCGTTCAACGAGAAATGACGATACTTCAGCAAAGAAGAGAAACTACCCTGCAAGATTGGATTGGTATCACCACAAGATACCTGATCCTTGGAATCATACGTATAGGTATAGCTGCCATCCTTCTTGATGAAGATTTCCTTTCCTGTGGCTGGGTCTATTCCGGCAGAACGTACGGCGTAGATAGCAGAAGGAGATTCTCCCTCACGATATTGCGCCAACGGAGAGGTTGAGACTGCACCGGTTGAAGTCTGTCCTGTGGCATTCTGCTCGTTCTTACGCTTCAATGCCTCAGAAATCTTGTTGATGGTGGTCTTGGAATGCAGACCATTGAAAGAAAGGTTCCACTCCCAATCCTTGGTCTTGATAATCTTGCCCCACAACGAGAACTCGATACCTTCGCTGGTCTGTGAGCCTAAGTTTGCCTTGACAGATGTAGCACCTGATGAAGGTGGCAACGATTTGTCGATGAGCATGTCACAGGTCTTCTCATTATAGTAATCCAGGTTGAAGTTCATGCGGTCGCCAAAGAGAGAAGAGGTCAAACCTACGTTAAACTTCTTGGTGGTCTGCCACTTCAAGTCTGGATTCGCCATACCCATCGGAATAGCTCCCACACCGGTGTAACCTAAATAGGTACTGTTATACTTGTAGGTGGTAATCGCCTGATAAGAGTCAAACTTCACGCTACCGGTATAACCATAGCTGCCACGCAAGCGCATGGTGTTGATCCATCCCAGCTTCTTAATGAATTTCTCGTTATGAAGATTATATCCCAAACCTACTGACCAGAATGGGGCATAACGATGGTTGGAACCAAACTTGGAAGAACCCGACAGACGGTAAGAACCATCCACAACATAGCGATTCTTCCACATGAAGTTGGCTGCCAGGAATCCTCCTACACTGGTAGAAAGCGACTCTGAGCCTGAAGGACTGCCGTTATTCGGATAGGCAGTGGCGTATGCCAGGTCGTTCTGGTTGTCATTCAAGAAACCAGTTGCACGCATCGTACTCGATCTGCCATCCGAGCGTTTCATCTCACCACCCAGGTTAAGGGTCAGCATCGTTCCATCCTTATCGAAATTATGAATATAGTTACCAATCAACTTGGCTGCCCACTGCTCAGAGGTACTATTTCCCAAAGTATAAGAACCCTTTTCTGATAATATGGTGGTATTGGTATAAAGATTCGACTCTGGAGAGGTAAAGGAATCTGTGGTTCCACTACTGGTAGAGTAAGATATCTGTCCTGTCACATAGAGTGTAGGCAGGATATTGTAACGTGCGTCAAGCGAGATCTCCTCTGATCTTGTTTCCGACTTTCCGAAACTGCTCAAGGATGCCTCATAAAGAGGATTGTTCATTTCGTATGAAAGACTGCGACGCAAGTTGCCATACTCATCGTATGGTGAATCGTATGGATTGCAACGGAGATAATCCGAGAAACTTCCATACTTGGAATCATGGGTATTCAACTGGTCGTGTGATGCACGCAAGGTAAGAATCAGGTCGTCGATGGCGGTATAAGACAGATAGACATTCATGCCATAACGCTTACGGCCATCATCCTTCATCACACCCTGTGTATTGGAATAACTGAGATTTACATTATAGTCCAATCCGGAACCTCGTCCTGAAATAGAGAGGGAATGGTCATGAGAGAAACTATTACGGATAGGCTTTGATTTCCAGTCGGTGTTCTGACCGCTGCTCACCAATGCCAATTTCTCATAGTAACTCTTGTCCAAACTTCCATCTGTAGATGTGTAAAGTCCTGCCAACTTCTCCAACTCCAGTTTCTGGGCTGCATTACAATAATCATAACTGCTCAAGTCGGCAAAACTCAACTGAGGAGTCAATGTATAGCGGATGCGAACAGGTGCCTGACTCACTCGCTTACGCTCGATGACAATCACACCATTAGCAGCATTCTCACCATAGAGAGCTGTTGCCGAAGCATCTTTCAGAATATCCACACGTTCGATATCATGAATATCGATATCATACAAGGCTGTCAAACTCTGTTCCACACCATCTATCACTACCAATGGAGCATTCAAGCCCACCTCATTGTTGGTAGCCAGAGAAGTAGTACTACGAATCACAAGATCTGGTACACTGTTTGGGTTAGAACCTGCAGCATTGTTCTGCTGGATGTTAAGACTTGGGTCAAGTGTTGCCAAAGTCTGCATGATATTGGTAGGCGAAACCGACAAGATATCATCGCTCGTAATGGTCTTGGCTGCACCCGTGAAAGTCTGCTTCTTTCGGGTGAAATAACCGTTAACCACCACATCACTGATTTGCTTTGAATCGTTCTTCAAAGCCACCTTCATGTTGTGACCTGCCTTAACAACCAGATTCTCCATTCCCACATAAGAGAAAGAGAGCTTCTGCCCTTTCAAGGAAACCGACTTAAAGCTGAACCTTCCGTTCACATCCGTGATAGTTGCCACGTTTGCGCCAACAATACGTACCTGTACGCCAATCAGCGGCTCGTTATCCTCTGCAGAATAAACGATACCACTGATACTATTGGCCGTTTGGCTACCATCATTAACGACAATGGTAACCCCATTGCTCTGCGCCTGCAAAGCAATAGGGGTACCAGCCGCCATAATAGCCATCAATATGTATTTTTGCATCTACAAAATGAGTTAGTAAATAATCTAATTTCTATTTATGGCGTGGAATCATCTTACTTAATGATTACTTTCTTACCATTGAAAATGTTCAATCCCTTCTGAGGTGCACGCAACTTCATTCCCTGAAGATTATAAACACCCGTATTCTTATTCAACTTATCAACTGCCAGGTTCTTGATGCTTGCAGTTTCATCTGCTGTAAACTGATAAGCCACTGAAGTCTGATCGGCACTCAACAAAGATGAATAGGTATATTTGCCATCAACTGTCTGAACGATACCTGTTGTATATTGCTCAGCAGAACCAGCCTCTAAGCTTGTGGCAGTAGCCAAATCAGCGGTAAAGCACAACGGTGTAGAAAGAGTAAAAGGAGAATAAACATCAGGTCGGCTTACTACTGCACCATAAACGCTCAACTGATTACCATGAACTGCATATCCAGAGAACTTCTCGTCATTATCATCTCCAGCAGCCTTCTCGTCATAACCAGAAGCCAAGGCCTTCTCTACAGAAAGGTCATTCTTCTTCAAGCTAGTGAAGAAAATATCCGTATTACCAACAGCCTTAACGTTGGTATCAAATGGGAAATTCTGGATAAAGCTACCAGCAATATGAAGATCATCACCCTTCACAGTCAAAGAAGCAACACCAGGCTCTACCAGGCTAGAAGCTCCAGAAACCCATCCATACTTGCCATCATAAACCTTAGCGGCAGTAGTGTTATTACTCAAATTAACGCTTGCAACATAGAAAGCATTGATACCACCTGCATAGGAGAAAGAAGGCTCATCCTTCACCTCACCATCCACTTGAAGGACAGCCTTGGAATAATAACCATTTACAGAAGCAACAATATACAGATTTGAGCCATCGCTAGCCATTTTGGCTGATTTTGCATCAATGCCCATATACGAAGAATCAGTATAATTTCCCTTACCTCCGAACACTACAGGGAAAGACTTAGCCTGCATGGTCTCTGCATCCAATTCAACTGCTGCGAAATCGGCATCAGAACCAACACCCATTCCCCAGCCACTCATATTCCAGGTACCAGAAGTAACCTTGGCATCACCGGCAGCATTAGACAAAACATCGGTGAAAATCAAACCAGCATACAATTTGCCTTCAGCAAAAGCCAAACTGTTTAATTTGCAATATACCTTGTCACCCTGAGAATAGGTATCAAACTTCTCAACCATCTCGGCATTAGGAGTAGAAACAAATGCATAAGCAGCCAAAACCTTTCCTTCCTTGTTGATATGAGCCACAAAAGCGTTGGTCTTTTCGGCATTCTCAGATTTCTTGCCTGTCAATGTGATTCCACCCAAAGTAATCTTCTCGTTGAAGTCGCCACCAATATAGGCACCACCCTCATTATCTGCAATAATTGCATGAACGATGCTACCACCCTTGATGTCAACCTTCCAAATTGGAGTATTAGTTAACTCAGGAGAAGACATGGCAACGAAAGAACTCAAGGACTGACCACTGATTTGAGTACTTGTTACAACAACATTACCCTCAGAAGTAATAGCCATAGGTGTAGCTACCTGAGAATAACCCTTCATGATTACGTTGTCAAACTTCAAATCTCCTTGAGCAGAAGAAGCTTGAACTGGAACCACAGAAACAGAACAAAGCAGCAAAGATGCTGCGAAAAGAGTAGAAAATTTCATACGCTATAGTTGTTTAAATTAATAATTATCCGATGAATCGGAATATATAGTTCTCTCTCTATCCTATTACAATATAACAAAATCTTACATCATAGTTAGGAAATCACTGCAAAGATAAACAATATATTAGAAAAAATAGCATAAAAATGCATTTTTCTTTCAAAAACGGAGCAAAAATTGGTAATTATAACAAAAACAGCAATAATCATAACAAAAAAGCCCAGATACGGAAGCGATAAAATATAAGAAGCGTATAAACACCAAAAAGCCTAGAAATCTTTCTGAAAAGCTTAAACGCAAAAAAGCCCCGACTACTTTCGTAATCGAGGCTCTTGATAAAAGAAGGCGGCTACCTACTCTCCCGCATTGCATTGCAGTACCATCGGCGCAAGTGAGCTTAACTTCTCTGTTCGGAATGGGAAGAGGTGGGACCTCACCGCAATAACCACCTGATAATGGGGTATGACGTATTTGCACACAAGCAAACGTATAAGAAATGATTAGTGAGTAGTGATTAGTGATTAATCTTTTCTACCACTCATCCAGACTGTTCATACAGTTGAAACTATGAACTATAATAAAGAAAGTGTTCGGGCAATTAGTAATGCTCGGCTTTGACATCGCTGTCTTTAC
>OBRN01000078.1_pt1 | contig 30040 bp, 29 predicted proteins | sample 1475621 | NCBI WGS metagenome assembly OBRN01 (sample SAMEA3360684, study PRJEB22359) | human gut metagenome | biome: ENVO:urban biome; feature: ENVO:human-associated habitat; material: ENVO:feces | place: Bangladesh | collected 2011 | reverse complement strand
CACAAGATGAGGCTGGCAATGCCAAGGTAGGCAAGGACATCCGCTTGTATGAATGCAAGAACTGCGTGGTTCATGCAGCCGATGAAAGCAAGGTAGTAGTTCAAGGCTTGGATAGCTATATCGTAGCCGAGAAGAATGGACAACTGCTTGTTTGTTCATTGAAGGAAGAACAGAGAATCAAGGAATTCGGAAAGTAATTCAACTTTTCCAAAACTGTTTATACCAATAGGTATTAAAATCAACACATATATATATATTTATTTCTATCAAAATTTTCATGGATAATAGAAAAGTAGCCCTTATTACAGGTATTACAGGCCAGGATGGATCATACTTGGCTGAGTTGTTATTGGAAAAAGGTTATGATGTTCACGGAACTATCCGTCGTTCATCTACTGATTTCCGTGAGCGTATCGCTCATCTGGAAGGTCAGCCAAACTTCCACCTTCACTATGCCGACCTCGGTGACTCTATGAGCATCATCCAGGTAATGAACAAGGTGAAGCCAACTGAGGTTTATAATCTTGCAGCTCAGAGCCACGTACAGGTGAGCTTCGACTCTCCTGAGTTTACAGCCGATGTAGATGCCACAGGTGTACTCCGTATCCTGGAGGCTATCCGCCAGTGCGGTTTGGAGAAGACTTGCCGCATGTATCAGGCTTCAACATCAGAGCTTTATGGTAAGGTAGAAGAGGTTCCTCAGAACGAGAATACTCCATTCCACCCTTATTCTCCATACGCTGTTGCTAAGCAGTATGGTTTCTGGATTGTCAAGGAGTATCGTGAGGCATATAACATGTTCTGCTGCTCTGGTATTCTCTTCAATCATGAGTCAGAGAGAAGAGGTGAGACATTCGTTACCCGCAAGATTACATTGGCTGCTGCACGCATCAAGCAGGGTAAGCAGAGCAAGCTCTATCTCGGTAACCTGGATTCACTCCGCGACTGGGGTTATGCCAAGGATTACGTAGAGTGCATGTGGTTGATTCTCCAGGCAGAGAAGCCAGAGGATTTCGTTATTGCAACAGGTAAGCAGCACTCTGTTCGTGAGTTTGCTCAGTTGGCTTTCCACTATGTTGGCATCGAGCTGAAGTGGGAAGGTAAGGAAGAGAACGAGAAGGGTATCTGCGTTGAGGGTCCTGAGGAACTCATCGGCAAGACACTCGTTGAGGTTTCTCCTGACTTCTATCGTCCTACCGACGTGGTGAACCTCTGGGGTGACCCAACAAAGGCTAAGGCTAAGCTCGGTTGGAATCCTAACACCACGTCTTTCGAGGATCTCGTTAAAATCATGGTAGAGAACGATATGGCTAAGGTGGCTGCAGAGGCTGCCGGCGAGAAGGTTCGCTGCAATCTTGCAGAATACTTGGAGAAGGGTATTGTTAAGTAAGAGTTTACTGTTTATGGCTAAGAAAGTTTTTGTAAGTGGCTGTTACGACCTTCTACATTCTGGTCATGTGGAGTTTTTCCAGCAGGCATCACGTTATGGTGACCTGTATGTAGGCATAGGCTCAGATGCTACTTATCTGGAGTATAAGCATCGCAAGCCTATGTTCCCGCAGGAAGAACGACTCTTCATGGTCAAGAATATCAAGGCAGTGAAGGATGCGTATATCAATGAGGGAAGCGGAGTCATCGACTATCTCCCTACACTTGATAAGGTAAAACCCGATGTGTTCGTTGTAAATGCTGAAGGCGGTTCTGATGAAAAGCGCAGGATATGTGCAGAACGTGGCATCGAGTATGTTGAACTTCAGCGCACACCTCATGAAGGCTTGAAGGCACGTTCCTCATCTTCCTTGAAGAAGGCTTTATCTACTGCTTCTGATAATACGTCGCAGGAAGCTGGTATTCCTACCCGTCTGGATTTGGCCGGAACATGGATAGACCAGCCTTATGTGAGTCAATATCATCCTGGATGGGCGATTACCATTTCGTTGGAGCCGACTTTTGAAGTACGTGACAGATGCGGACTCTCTACATCTACCCGTAAGATGATTCAGAAGATATGGCCGGTGAAACTTCCTAAGATGGATCCGGAGATGCTCGCCCGATTGGTATTCTGTTTTGAGAATAACCCGGAGCGTCACGATGGCATCATTTCCGGTGCCCAGGATTCCATAGGCATTTGTGTTCCTGGCTTGGTGCGTCATTATTACAACAATAATTTCTGGCCAGAGAAGATAGAAAGTACTCAGGACGAGATGACCCTCCGTTTCCTCGAAGACCACTTGGTGATGATACCGATGGAACCGAGACGTCCAGGATGCAGTGTCGTAGAAGGCAAGGATATAACACCTGCAAAGGTAAAGGCTTTGGCTGATGCTGCAGATGCATGCTGGAGTGCAATTCTGGCGCACAACCTCGATGCCTTTGCTGCAACATACAAGGCATCTTTCGAAGCCCAGATAGCCATGTTCCCTGGTATGGTGAATCCATCAGTTAATGGCGTGATAGATCCGGAGGCGAGTGTGCAGCCGATGATCAATCATTACAGTGCTCTGGATGATGTTCTGGCATGGAAGATGCCTGGAGCTGGTGGCGGCGGATATCTTGCCCTGGTTGTAAAGGATAGTAAGGAATTTGCAAAGAAACATGATGAAGCAATCCATCTTCAGATACGAAGGTCATAACTATCTGGTTCCCTTCCTCATTATCAGCAGCCTCTTCTTTATGTGGGGCTTTGCCCATGGCATCCTGGAGGTGCTGAATCCACATTTTCAGGAATCGTTCCATATCAGCAAGACGATGTCGGCTCTTACACAGGCAGCTGTTTATGGAGCCTACTTCCTGATGGCTTTGCCTGCAGGGTGGATTATCCAGAAGTGGGGATATCGCAGGGGAGTGATAACTGGACTGGTTCTGTTTGGAATCGGTTCCCTGATGTTCATACCGGGAAGTGAAATCAACAGTTTTTATTTCTTCGTACTGTCTTTATTCGTGATAGGATGCGGCTTAACCTGTCTGGAAACGAGTGCCAACCCCTATACCACGGTATTGGGACATCCCGATAAGGCAGAGAGTAGAATCAACCTGTCACAATCGCTCAATGGCATAGGTTGGATAGTGGGACCGCTGGTTGGCGGACAACTGCTGTTTTCTGGTGTCAACATAGCCATTCCTTATGCTCTGGTGGGTATCTTTGTGCTTTCAGTGGCATTGATCCTGTCAAGAATTACATTGCCCGACCCAAGGAGAGCGCATGAGGCAGATACGAACGAGAAGATAGAGGAGAAGCCGATGAAGGCGATGGCATTCGCTTTCGGCATGCTCACCCTCTTCCTTTATGTAGCAGCTCAGACGGGAGTGAACAGTTTCTTCATCAACTATGCGGAAGAGAGCATTCATATAGAGAAGCAGACCGCCAGTCTCTATCTCGCTTTTGGTGGAATGGGATTATTCTTTATCGGAAGATTAGCTGGTGGTGTCATCATGAATTATATCCAGCCGAAGCTGGTACTTCTAGCCTGTGCCATCCTAACATTTATCGCCACATTGATAGTGGTGGTCTGTAGTGGAACCCTATCCCTCATTGCATTCTTCGCCTTGTATTTGGGAGAAAGCATCATGTTCCCCACCATCTTCTCATTGGCATTGAGAGATGCGGGAACCCAGACCAAGCTTGCCTCCTCATTGCTCATCATGACGATAGTGGGTGGAGCGATAGCTCCGGTATTGATGGGATATATAGCTGATACCACAGGTAGTATGGCGATTGCCTTTCTTATACCGCTCGTATGTTATGCCGTGATTGGTGGTTATGCTGCAACACGGAAAAGATGAATTAAAACAAGTAAAAAAATGAGTTTAGATAAAAACGCAAAGATTTATATAGCAGGACACCACGGACTTGTGGGTTCTGCTATTTGGAATAACCTTGAGAAGAGAGGCTATCATAATCTGGTGGGTCGTTCTCACAAAGAACTCGACTTGACCGACCAGTATGCAGTAGAGAAGTTCTTTGACGAGGAGAAGCCTGATGCAGTGGTCCTGGCTGCTGCCTTCGTGGGCGGTATCATGGCGAATTCATTGTATCGTGCCGACTTCATCATGCAGAACATGAAGATGCAGTGCAACGTAATCAGCAATGCTTATTCTCATGGCGTGAAGAAGCTCCTCTTCCTGGGCTCTACCTGCATCTATCCAAAGAATGCACCTCAGCCTATGAGCGAGGATGTGCTCCTTACTTCTCCTTTGGAATATACCAACGAGGAATATGCCATCGCTAAGATTGCCGGACTGAAGATGTGCGAGAGCTACAACCTTCAGTATGGTACCAATTATATCGCTGTGATGCCAACCAACCTCTATGGTCCTAACGATAACTTCCATTTGGAGAACAGCCACGTAATGCCTGCGATGATGCGCAAGATTTATCTTGCCAAGCTCATCCACGATGGCGACTGGCACAGCATCGAGGTAGATATGAACAAGCGTCCTATCAATCCTACTGATAAGCTTCGCGAAATCATCGGTGAGGGTAATGTGGATGGAAACAATCCTCATGAGCGCATTCTGAAGGCGCTGGAGTTCTATGGCATCTACGACAACAAGGTGGTGCTTTGGGGAACAGGTAAGCCATTGCGCGAGTTCCTCTGGAGCGAGGATATGGCAGATGCCAGCGTTCATGTACTTCTGAATGTAGATTTCAAGGATATCATCGGTATCGAGAAGTACAGTTCTGTATTCTATGGTGCCAAGGTAGATGGCGCTGTGGATAGAAACAACTCAGAGGGCCGTGGCGGCGCTATCCCATCTCTCGGTGAGATTCGCAACTGCCACATCAATGTGGGCACCGGCAAGGAGCTCACCATCCGTGAACTTTCAGAGCTTGTAGTAAAGGCAGTAGGTTTCGAAGGCGAGGTTGAATTTGACGACAGCAAGCCAGATGGAACCCCAAGAAAGCTCATCTCAGTAGATAAGCTCCACAGCCTCGGCTGGACGCACAAGGTAGAAATCAAGGATGGTGTGAAGAAACTCTTCGACTGGTATCAGGAGAGTCTGAATGGTTAAACAATTAGCTCTGTTTCATGTTTCAAAAACAGGAATCAGAGCAATGCAATTTTGGCCATATTGTGTATTTCTATTGTAGATACTAAATTTTGAAATTTTATAATCATGACAAATTATGAAAAAAATATTAATGAAAGAAGTACTTTCCATTATATTTTAGGCTTAATCATTAGATGGAAGTTGCACTTTAGGTATAATAGGGCTGTACGAATAGCACGTAAAAGAGGGGCAACGATAGGTGAGAATGTAGTAATGCCTTTGTCTCTAGCAAAGGCTGCAAATTCTAATTTAAAGATAGGAGACCATGTAAGTATTCAAACTGACAAGATAGATTTGCGTAATCCTGTCACAATAGGTAATCATGTGATAATAGGTTCTGAAACCGAAATCATCACAACGTCACATAATATTGACTCTGAAGAGTGGGAACATAAGCATTATGGGCTTACCATAGAGGATTATGTGTGGATTCCAACACGAGTGATGATACTTCCATCTTGTCGAAAAATTCAATATGGTGGGGTGATTTCAAGTGGAAGTGTTGTGGTTAAAAACGTTGAATCCATGTCTGTAGTTGGAGGAAATCCGGCAAAAGAATTTAAAAAACGAAAATGTGTTCATAAGAATCTTGTAGTAGAATCTTTACTTGGAGGTGATTATTATACATACAAGAAAACAAGAAAATCAGAGACTTAAAGGAAAGTCAATTATTTCATGTCAAGTAATTATAATAAAAATAGAATCATAAAGAACAGTTTGCTGTTGTATGTCCGTATGCTTTTTACCATGTGGCTCAATCTTTGGATTACAAGATTGGTGTTAGCTAACCTCGGAGTTGAGGATATGGGTGTATATGGTGTGGTTGGAAGTATTGTTGGATTAGTGAGTGTTTTCACAGGTGGTGTTACAAATGCGGTTCAACGTTTTATTACCTTTGAAGCTGGAAAAACTGATGGTAACTCTAACTTAGTGTTTTGTTCTTCACTAAACATCATATTCCTTCTATCAGCTGTAGTTTTCATCCTGTTAGAAGGTGTTGGGGTTTATATGCTCTTCTATAGTGTTAATATTCCAACTCATAGTATGAATGCTGCGTTTTGGGTATTACAGTTCTCTATTCTTACATGCATTGTAAATCTGATAAGTATACCATATAACGCATTGATTATTGCTCATGAAAAGATGGATGCCTTTGCGGTTATTTCTATTTTGCAAGTAGTATTCACTTTTGGTGCGGTATATACATTGACATGGTTTGATAATCGACTCTTGGTATATGGTATAATGATGGCTGCAGTAAGCGTTGTTATACGTGTTATCTATCAGATTTACTGTAATTATAAGTTTGATGAAGCTCGTTATCATCTAATTATTGATAAGGAACAACTCAAGCAGCTTGGTAAGTTTACTGGTGTCTCTACCTTATCAGGGGCTCTTCAGGTTGTTTCATCAGAAGGAATCATATTTGTTATCAATTGGACATTTGGAGTAACAGTAAATGCGGTATATAGCATTTCATTACAACTGAAGAATTCTATTTTATCTTTCTCTTTGAATCTTTTCAAGGCTATATCGCCTCAGATAACTAAGACTTATGCTAATAATGAAATAGAAGCACATCGAAAGTTGGTATATAGTGGAAGTAAGATGGAAGTTTTTCTAATCTATTTTATAATGATACCTTTTTTGTTCCGAGCGGACTATATAATGCATCTATGGTTAGGAAAAGTACCTCCTTATGCCGTGGAGTTTGCTATGTGTACAGTATTAATTAGTCTTACTTATGCATTATTCGAACCGATAAGAACTTCAGTCTTAGCAACCAATAGAATAACTAAATTTATGTTATATCCAGAAGTCTTCTATTTGTTAGTTTTGCCATTAGGCTATTTTATTAGCAAAACTTTTGGAAATCCATTATTGTTGATTATAGTTATTGTAGGTATGGATATACTTACTTGTATTGTGAGGACGATTTATGCTTTAAAAGTTTGTCCATTGAAAGCTAATGAACTAATCATAAAAGTAATAGTTCCATGTCTGTCTGTTGCATTGTTAGATAGTTTATTATGCTATTTTATAGCATCTTTATTTCCTACGAGTATCTTGGGATTACTTTCTTTCCTTGTGCTGAATAGCTTAGTACTTATTGTAATAGTAGTAATGGTTGGACTAAATCGTACGGAACGAAAAGTTTGTCTTTCTGTAATAAGAAAAATAATGTAGGTACAAATGGCAAAAGTTTTAGTATTATGTTATTAATTCGTAGTATAAAATATATAGTGTGTTAATATTTGACTGGTTATTAGATTTTTAATATTGTAAAAATGAAAATTAATATTGCATCAACTCATCGCTTTCATCTCTTGGATTTGGCGAGAGAGCTATCGTCACAGGGACATGACGTTGCGTTTTATTCGTATGTACCAAATAAACGTTGTCAATCTTTTGGGTTAAGTAAAAAATGTTGTTATTCTTTTACGTGGTTAGCCATACCTTTTATTATATTGAAAAGGTTTTTTCCAAAATCGCAGATGATTAATAAATACTGGGATTTGACAATGGATTATTATATGTCGCTATTTATGCGTCCTTGTGATGTATACATAGCTTTAGGTACAGTCTATCTGAAATCCTTGGAGACTGCTAAACGCAAATATGGTGCTAAAACCATTTTGGAATGGGGAAGCAAATATATTGATGAACAACAACGCATATTGAAAGAAATTGGTGCTCCTTTGAATAAAGAGTATTTTAATGATCGCTCAAGAAAAGGATATAAGATTGCTGATTATATTGCTATTTCTTCAAATCATGTAAAGGATAGCTTTGAGAAGTACAACTTTCCTGCTGAAAAATTATTCATGAATCACTATGGGGTTGATTTATCTATGTTTTATCCAACTCAACTTACAGAACCTTGCTATGATATTATCATGGTTGGTGGTTGGAGCTTGAGAAAAGGATGTGATTTAATAATTGATTTATGCAAGACATATAAGTATAGTTTCCTTCATGTGGGAAGTATTGTTGATCTTCCATTTCCAAATTTGGAGAATATGCATCATATTGATTCTGTAAATCAAAAAGAATTAGTAAAATATTATGCTCAAGCAAAAGTTTTTCTTTTACCATCAAAAGAAGAAGGGTTAGCTATGGTACAGGCGCAAGCTGTATCTTGTGGCTTACCTTTAGTTTGCTCTAAAGATTCAGGTGGTCGTGATTTGATAGAACTTATAAGTAATCCTGAATATATAATAGAAATTTCTGATTATTCATTAGAATCCATTAAAGATAGTATAGATAAAGCTTTGCGTATTGCTGCTAATCAGCATGGAAAACGACAGTATTCTGGAGATATTTCTAGTAGTCTTTCATGGAATGCATATGGCAAAAGATATTCAAATTTTTTAAAACGAATATGAGTAATATAACAACATTTAATCACATTATAAAAATATTATTAATATCATCATCTATTGCGGAGTTGGTATTTTTTCCTACTGTAGTTCATGTTTGTATATGCGTTGTTAATTATTTGATGTGGGTGTTATTTTCAGCTGTAATAGGTAAGGGTAGTAATTATTTATATTATCCATTAAGTACCTTTATGATTACTGGCTTTATATTGTGTTTTATAGTATTTCCGATACCTGCTACATTATTGGAGTTTAAGCCTGTATCTTATAATTTGCATAATCCTCTTATTTGTTTTTTAAACATATATCTATGTTTTATAGCTTTAATACTAGCTCATTGTATTTATAAAAAAATATCAAGAAAAAATATAATAAGTTATTATTTGAGAAAGACATTATTCTTTTCTCCTTTGTCGAAAAAGGAATTCTTGATATTTACGATAGGTGCGATTTCTTATACTGCAATTAGTATTTTAGTTTATGGTAGATGGGAGGATGATAATAATTTAGAAAGCAAACCGTTGATTCTATCTTTTTTATCCTTGATGGGTATTTTTGTAAACTTACCAGTATTGTTGCTGTTTCCATCATTTCATTTAGTAAATTGGAAACCTAAGGCAAAAAATAGATATTTATTATGCATTTTATATGGTTTATTTCTATTTGTTATAGGTATTGCGTCTAATGTAAGAACCATGAGTATAAACTATTTATGCTTAATCGGTGCTTTGTTCTTCTTTGGCTTTTTGGCAAACTCAATTAAAGTTACCCTGAAAAAAAAATATGTTGCTTCTCTTTTAGCTTTTCTTTGGTTTTTTACTGGACCATTCATGGATATCTCTATGGCGATGGTTGCAGTTCGTGGTCAAAAGATGAATCTCAGTGGTATTGAATTATTAGAAAATACTTTCGAAGTTTATTCTAATGGAAAAGAAATGGAATCTCTTAGAAAAGCCAAAACAATGCTTGTGGCTGGAACAAACGATTGGGATGAAAATTATTTAAATAATGATATGTTGGCAAGATTCTGTAGTGTAAAAATAATAGATGAAAGTATATATTATGCAGGAAAATTAGGGTATAATAATCCCCAAATGAGGGATGATTACTTGCATCAACTTGTTTCAATATGGCCTACTAAAATTTCTGGTTTGTCAAACAAAGAAAGGGATATTTATAGAAGTTATAGTGAAACAGACTATATGTATGCATTGGCAACAAAATCTAGTCTCGGATTAGGTTCTTTCAAAATAGGTTCTCTGCCTGGATTAGGACTCTCAATATTTGGTTACTGGTATTTATTGATTGTAATATTAATGTTTATACCAATTTATTATTATTTTGATTCAACGATTTATAGAAACAACAACAAACTTGTTATATCGCCTTGGGCTGCATTAAGCCTATTTCTGGTTTTCTATTATACCTCTTGTGGTCATAATTATGTGACAGAAACACGTTTCTTGTTTCGTGAATTTTTCGAATCGATAATAACATATTTATTACTAAGATTTTTTATAAGGAAATTATGCAATTAAAAGATTATTTTATACGAGTATTAAAGCATATGTACAGATTATCTGTACATAAGCAGTTCTTAAATCCTGATTGTGATTGTAATAGACAATCCTCTAATGATAAAATTTATTCACTTTTAAAATCTGGAAAGCCATGTATGATTGCTCGATTTGGTACAACAGAGATTAATTGTATAAATAATTATCTTTGTGTAAAAAGTGATAAGCCTTATTTTCAAAAATGTGTAGAATATATTACCGATTATACTCATACACCTTGGTGGAATAAAGACCATTGGAAAATAATGAGTTTGTGGTCTGGTATATTTCCACCATGTCAGGATACGGCTGAAAAATTTTCTGAACGTTATTTACAGGATATTCCAGAAATAGATATTCTTGCTTCTCATCAATATTATGAGAAGTTTATGCCTTTGCGTCCAGACGTAACACGTATACAACTTGAGATGCTTTATCCGTTTTTTGTCAATCGCCCATGGACACGTTATTTAAAAGGTAAAAAAGTACTAGTTGTTCATCCTTTTGAAAAAACAATTCAAGAGCAATATAAAAAGAGAAAATTACTGTTTAAAGATGAAAATATATTACCTGATTTTGAGCTAATCACATTCAAGGCTGTTCAAACAATTGCAGGTTGTAAATCAACATTTAAAAATTGGTTTGAAGCATTAGAATATATGGAGAATGAAATAGCTAAAATAGATTTTGATGTTTGTATTATTGGGTGCGGTGCATATGGCTTACCTCTTGCTGCTTATGTAAAGCGTATGGGTAAGCAAGCAATCCATTTGGCTGGAGGAACTCAATTATTATTTGGAATTTTGGGTAATAGATGGGTTAAACAATATGGTGATGTCTTACATTATAGACCTGGTATTGATATAAATATCAATTATCGTCCCTTATTTAATGAGTATTGGATATATCCTCTGAAGGAAGATACTCCTGATAATGCGAATATAGTTGAAGGTGCGTGTTATTGGAAATAGATTATTTTCCAACGAATAGTAAACTTGTGTTATTTTACCCGTATCTTTGGGTATTAAATAACTTTTTATGCATCTTTAGATAAATTATACAAAACATTGGTTGTTCAGAATTTTAAAGAGCTCTCGTAAAGATAGCATATTAATTAACGATGTTATATGAAAATTACAGCAATACTTACTTGTTTTAATCGAAGTGAGAAAACAAAAAAATGTCTGGAATCGTTATTCAAAATTATACCAGATTGTGATGTGTTCATAACTGACGATGGATCAACTGATGGAACTTCTCAAATGCTCCATCAGAATTTTCCACAAGTTCATGTTATAACAGGCAATGGAAAATTATTTTGGAGTAGAGGTATGTATACTGCTTGGAAAGAAGCTGTCAAAAAGGATTATGATTTCTATCTTTGGTTAAATGATGACATAGAATTATATCCTTACTTCTTTGACGAATTGCAGTCTTGCTATCAAGCCTGTGATGAAAAATGTATAATTACTGGACTCATTGAAAACTTTGAGAAAACAGAAATTCTATATGGTGGCAGTGATAGCAATAAAACTTTATTGCAAGCTAACGGTAACCCACAAAAGGTTACATTTATGAATGGTAATGTCGTCTTAATCCCCCAAAATGTAGTGAATACAATTGGCATCATGGATCCTAAATTGCATCATGATTTAGGAGATGTAGATTATGGATTGACTGCAATAGAGCATGGCATTGGTGTTTATACAACGCGAAAGCCAATAGCGGCAGGTTATAAAAATGATTTTTGTCGTGTTCGCAAATGGGGGGTGTCTTTAAAGCAAAGATTGAAAAAACTTAATTCGCCATTAGGCTCTCCACCTGCGCTTAATTTCTATTTTAGAAAGAAGCATTTTGGGTTAATGAACGCTTGCGCTTATTGGTCCTATTTGTATATATTGAATATTTTGCCTGATAGCTTGGTTGAGTTAATCTGGGGTGATGCTTATAAAGATAAAAAATAGGTTCAAATCGTTAATATAGATTTTTTTCTTGAATAGAGTTTTGAATTTCATAAAAGTAAAATACTTCAAGTCATGAAAATCATTCATTATATACCAAGTATCGACCGTATAGCTGGAGGAACTTCTACTTATATGCAGGTTCTTGGCAAAGAATTAGGTAAATTGGCAGAAGTGCATATCATCACACATGCTTCTGAAAATCCGTTGCCTATTAGTAATTGTGAGATACATTATGTATCTGTTTACAATCCTATCAATGGTAGATTCAAAAATGAGGTTAGTAAACTTTTTGATGTAATAAAGCCAGACTTAGTTCATGTAAATTGCTGCTGGATGCCGGCTTGTGCTTTCGTGCAACAAATGGCACAGAAACGTAACATTAAAGTGGTGCTCACTCCTCATGGTATGTTGGAACCATGGATTATTAAGCGTCATTACTGGACTCGTAAATTACCTGCGTTGTTACTGTATCAGAAAGCTGCTATCCAAAATGCAGATTGCTTGCAGGCTACTGCAGAAAGCGAAAAAGAAAATCTCTTGAAGCTTGGTTATAACTCCAATATCAAGATAGTAAAACTCGGTATTGATGCAGAAAGTATTATCATGAAAACTTCCTGGAAGAAGAACAAACAACTGTTGTTTCTTTCAAGAGTGCATGTAAAGAAGGGCATCAATTATTTGATTGAAGCTGCCAATATCCTACGTGATGAATTGCAGGGATATAAGATTCTTGTTGCAGGAGAAGGGGATGCTGAGTATGTAGCCTCGCTTAAGCAGCAGATTATGGATAAAGGGCTTCAAGATATAATTCAACTGATAGGTGGTGTTTATGGTAACAAGAAATGGGAGCTGTTCCAGACATCTGATTTCTTTGTCCTGCCAACCCATTCTGAAAACTTTGGCTTAGCCATCGCAGAATCTCTTGCATCTGGTACGCCTGTCATAACCACCGTGGGTACTCCATGGAATGATCTCAATTCATCAAACGCTGGTGCTTGGATAGAGATTGGCACTCAGCCACTAGTAGAAACTTTGAGAAGATTCCTCTCATTATCTGATGAGGAATTGGAGTCTATGGGTAAGAATGGCCGCAAACTCATCGAAACCAAATACTCTGCTAGGGTTATGGCAGAAGAAATGATGGAAGTGTATAACACGATTTTAAGGTGATTATACATTTTCGGGAAATATCAATATAACAAACAGTTGCTTGTATGATAATTATCGAACGACATACTCCTGGGCATGTGTCTGGGAGTATCAAAATAAAGCGAGTGGTGTGGAACATCGCTGCAGCATTTCTATTCCGTCCTTTTATTACTCCTGTGTTTCGCAAGTGGCGTATTGCCTTGTTGCGATTGTTCGGAGCTAAGATAGAATGGGATGCAAATGTTTATGCTTCTGTAAAAATCTGGGCTCCATGGATGCTGCAAATGGGGCATCGTGCCTGTTTGGGGCCTGAAGTTATTTGTTATAATCAAGACTGGGTGGTATTGGAGGATGACGCTATCGTATCGCAGTACTCATTTCTCTGCACTGCAGGGCATGATGTAGATCACGCTAATACGGCGGATAGCGGACTCATTACGGCTCCTATAGTCTTGCGCCGAGGTGCGTGGGTTGGTAGCCGAGCATACATTGGTATGGGAGTAGAAATAAGAGAGGGGGCTGTGGTAGGTGCAACGGCTTCTGTATATAAAAGTGTTGAACTTTGGACTGTAGTCGGTGGTAATCCGGCGAAGGTTATTAAAAAAAGAAAGTTGGAGAATGAATAAGATTTATGATTTGGAGGGAAGAAACAAGGCGATAGTGCTGTTCAAGTTTTTTGCGGCTTTGCTGATTACTTATTCTCATTTGGGATTATTGTTCCCTAAATTTGGGGGATTGGTTACTGGTGGAGCTATTGGCGATGGCTTGTTTTTCTTCTGCTCGGGGTTCACGCTTTTTCTCGGTAGAGACGGTGGCTTCCTTAATTGGTATAAGCGAAGGGTGGGTCGTATCTATCCTTCTATTATCATGTGGGCTTTGCTGTCGGCTGTGGTGTTTGGTTGGATCTGGAACATAACTGATCTAATAACCACTCCGAAGTATTGGTTCATCCCCTGCATTATGGTATATTATGCCATATTCTATGTAATACGCCGATATCTGATGGAATGCATGAAAGCTGTGTTTATCGGTTCGCTGCTGATCATAACGGTATTGAGCTTCTTTGTGCTCGACATGAATAACTCTGTGATGTATGCTCAGGTTTCGTTCATGCGGATATATTACTTTATGTTCATGCTTCTAGGAGCTATAACTGCTATTGATCTGAGAAAATCTGATCATGAAATGATATTCGGCGGACTACGCCGAATGTGTATGGGGGGGCAAAAAAATGTGTCTGGAGTTAAGCTTCAGGAATTAAGGCCGTTGAGATGTTTTGGCTTATTCTTCGGGAATATCATACTGTATTATGTCTGCATGGCAGTATATAAACTAGGTCCTATATCTTGTCATTTCCAGATGGTGTCTCTGATACCATTGCTTCTGGCAATCTATTTCTTCTTTATGTTCTGCAGTTGTGAGAAGATTACAAAGGTATTCGACAAGGCGTTGTGGGGAAATGTGGTGTACTTCATTTCTGCATTGACTTTGGAGATTTATCTTGTACAGTATGCGTTGTTTACAGACAGAATGAATTTCATGTTCCCGCTTAATATCCCTATCATGTATCTGATGATATTTGGTGTGGCGTATGTGCTGAAAGTACTTTCACAAAGTTTCTCTCAAATCTTTGGCAAGGAAGATATAGCGGTAAAAAAACTGTTTAAAGTATAAGTCGTCTTATTGCTTATTTCATATACTTGTATAAGATATATCTGAAAAACTTTTATTTTTCCATATCAATCGGCAGAAAATCTGTTCCCTGTTGATTATTTAAACATTTTAAAATTGATGGAATCTTGTATTAACAAGGTGGAAATGGCCTTGCTGGAGATATTGAGGAGAGAGATAACGGGAGAGGACGGAACGGAGAAGATGGAAATGTCTGTTGCCGGACTGAAAGCCTTGATGCGTCTCGCCAGGGAACATACCGTGACAGGACTGGTGGCTAATGTCGCAGTGAGGAACCGGATAGTGATTGCCGATAGTGTGGCGGAAGGTAGAGGGGAGGCTGTGATGAGGCTCATGCAGCAGACCATGACGCACAGACAGACCATGAAAAGGTTTGAGAATGCCGTGGGGTGTTTCGCCAGACTGATGGAAGAGAACGGCATCGCCTATGTGGTGTTCAAGGGACTTGCTGTGGCGAGATATTATCCCGAACCATTTGTTAGGACAATGGGCGACGTGGACTTCTATGTTCCGCAGAGGGATTTCCTGCGGGCGGTGGAGGTGATAGAGCGGGGGCTGCATGTGGAGATGGCCAAGGAGAATGTGGACAAGCACTACAGTTTCGACTGGCAGGGCATCCGTTTCGAGATGCACTATCAGATAGAGACCTTTGGCAACTGCCGGCATCAGCTCCGCTTCAATAGGATGATAGATGAGGCTATGGCGAAGCATACGGATTCGTTCATTGTATGCGATTCCGATGGAAATGAAACCGAAGTCTGCGTATTGCCGCCGACGGAAGACCTCATCGCGGTGTTCAAACACTGGTTCAACCATTTGCTCGTGGAGGGTGTGGGCTTGCGTCAGACATTAGATTTATTGGTGTTACTGAATGCATATCAAGATAAAATAGATTTCTTATTGTTGAAAAAACAATTGAAAGCCATAGGTTATTGGAAGGCTTTTAAAGCAATGGTAGCAATGATGGAACATCGCTTTGGATTAGTGTGTGCCAATAGTTATTGTCATTTGGAAAGTACAGACTATACTTATGATGACATGCTGTTGCGTGAAGTTCTATCGAGTGGTAATTTTGGCCAAAAGGCTTATAGAAATCATTCTCAAGGAAGAAAGAAAAGTATGGAGACTGCGCAAAGAGCATTAGGACATTGTCTTAAGTTCTTCCGTTTGGCTCCATGGGATATATGTTGTCTTCTGCCTAAGCGTATTATGATAACGTTTAAGAGAAGAATTAATTAACAAAAATCATTTTTTATTATATGGGTAATACAATAGCTGCTATCATCTTGACAAAAGATGAAGAGAAACACATCGCTCGATGTATAGATTCATTAAAGGATGTTTGCGAAGAGGTCTTTGTTATTGATTGTTTTAGTAGTGATCGAACTAAAACTGTAGCGGAATCGCTTGGGGCAAAGGTTTATCAGCATCCTTGGAAGAATTATGCTACTCAGTTTAACTGGGGATTGCATAATTGTCCTATTACGGCAGATTGGGTCTGGCGTATTGATGCCGACGAATTCTTAGATAAAGGTCTGGGACAAAGTGTGAAAAAGGCTGTCACCGAATGTGAGGATGACGTGAATGGTATCTATGTAAGAAAGCGCATCGACTTCATGGGTAGGCCTTTGATGCATGGAGGTTGGTATCCGAGCTATCATCTGAAGGTTTGGCGTAGAGGTCATGGTGAATGTGAAAACCGCTGGATGGATGAACATATCCGTATATTTGATGGTAAAGCTATCACGGTAGATGAAGGTGATCAAGTTGATGCTAACTTGAACGACCTAACTTGGTGGATGAACAAGCATAACGGATATGCAACTAGAGAAATGGCGGATATGCTGATGATGGAATATGGATTGGATGCTTCGGCACAGGAAGTGGTTCCAAAGTTCTTTGGTACAGAGGAACAGCGCAAGCGATGGTTGAAGGTGAAGTATATCAAAGCACCTTTGTTCCTAAGGCCTTTCATCAATTTTACATTTCGTTATGTTTTGAAGGCTGGTTTCTTAGATGGTAAAGAAGGCTTTATTTGGCATTTCCTCCAAGGTTTCTCTTATCGCTTTTTGGTAGATGCCAAAATCTTCGAACTTAAAAAGCGATTCGGGTTTAATCGTGATAAAATCAAGCAATACTTGATTGACAATTATATCACGGATCATACCGATGCGGGAAGTAAGAGATAGAAAACTGAAGTTTTGTGGTTGATATCCAGCTCCATTGGTCGTGGTTATCCTATGGTGAAGTATGGAGATATTGATATAAAAAATGAACAATATTGTTGATTTAGCTTGTCAGTTAGAAGAAACGTGTAGGTTTTGTTATCCGCCAGAAAAGGAGCGAATCCTATATGCTACAGAAAACTTCTATGTAATGGCTTCTTTGGGTCCTATAGTCGAGGGCTATTTGTTGATTGTATCTAAAAAACATATTCCGGCTTGTGCCAATATTCCAACAGAACTCATACAAGAATATCTTGACTTGAAACAAAAAGTAAAAGATGTCTTGAATAAAGTATATGGCGCTTGCATCTTCTATGAACATGGAAAGACGGGAACTTGTTTGATAGGTAAGGATCACAGACATTGTTTTCATGCCCATCTTCATTGTATTCCTGTTGATGTCTGTATGTCGGATATTGTAAAGTCTGAAATGGAGGGGAATATATTTGATAGCTTGGTTGATGCTTATGAATATGCGAAGAAGCGTGAGAGATATTTGTATGTTGAAGATTCACATATAATGGTTTTTACTCCTGAAATGTCTTTGAGATCTCAATATCTAAGATATAAACTATCGTGTGCATTAGGAACACCTGAACGCTGGAATTGGGTTGAACTCCAAAATTGGGATGTTATTATGGATACGGTAAATAAGTTAAAGCCTTATTTTTAAGATGAGATATATCAAATCTAATGACGTGAATACTCGTATAGCGGAATTGCAAGACAATTTGGATGCGAATATTCGCACTATCGGTGGTGATGTTGGCTGGCACCAACATTTAGGGGCAAGAAAAATTGGTATCGTAGCTTCTGCAATAGGGATTCTTATGCATCAGAAACTTGAAACTACATTTGCCAAAGAAGAGAATGTGGTTACTGGTTTGGCAAATAAGCAAAAAGCAGATGGTGGTTGGCCTTACATTTCTAATTCCCATAACGAGTCTAATGTCGAAGCAACCAGTTGGGCATTGTTAGCGTTGTATGCTTGTAATGAGAATGGTCAATATAATGAACGAATATCTCATGGTACAAAATGGCTCTTGGATCAAAATCCATCGGGAAAGGATGATCTGGGCTGGCCTTTTAGGGAAAATGGAGAAGCTAGGGTCTATATTACCTGCTTTGTCTTGAGAACATTATCTGTTCTTAATAGGGTAGATAATGAAAAAGTAGAAGCTGCGATTCATTGGTTGATGAATATTCAGAATAGAAAAGGTGGTTGGGGTGAAGTTCTTGGAGATGAGCCAAGTATTTTCTTTACTTCTTATGCACTACTGACATTATCGGAATTGGCTGATAAAACTCAGCGAAGTTTCAATGAAAGTATTGATAATGGAAAGAAATGGTTGAGGTCTTCCATGAAAAACTTGTCTTTGGAGGCTTCCTTTCTTAACTGTCGTCTGGAGATAATAGAATCCGAAAATCAAGGTAATAAATATAGGGTATCTTTCTTTCATTATGTACTTCCTTATGTAGTCTTATGTTACGAAAAATTAGGGATACATAATAAGGTGCTTTTCGACTCCATAAAGTTGTTGTTGGCTAGAAGTAAAGGTGGAGTTGTGGAACATCCGATGCTTGACAACTCAAAGAAGCGTCCTATATGGGCTCTTTATGGCGTATTTCTGGCTTTATCTAGTGTTGTTTCTTGTAATGCTTCTAATAAACTTATATTTGTCTTCTTGAATCGTATATATCGAATTTCAAGTAATTGGTTTACAAAATGTTTGCTTAAATTGGCTAGCGTTTGGACTCTGTGCGTCATTATTATCGCATTAATCATATATTTTGGTGGAGCAGCCGCCGCAACATATTGGAATGACATATATAAATGGCTGGTAGACTATTCTTCGCCTAATTGGGCTACTTTATGTTTGTCAGTTATGACTTCAATGATAGCTACAGGTATTATAAGTGTGATGTTGTTGTTGAAGAAAATTAAATTGAATTTATTCTATAAATGAAAGTATCGATTATAACTAGTTGTTACAACCGTGAGAAGACTATTCGCGGTGCAGTGGAGAGTGTGTTGGCGCAGGATTATCCTGACATCGAGTATATCATCGTGGATGGCGCTTCCAAGGATCATTCTGTTGAGGCTATCCGTGAGGCTATCACCGGTCATGAAGATGAGGTGAAGTTCATCTCTGAGCCTGATCATGGTATGTATGAGGCTATCAACAAGGGTATTCGTATGGCAACGGGTGACGTGATTGCTCTTTGCCATTCGGATGATTTTATGTTTGCCAAGGATACGGTATCGCACGTTGTGAAGAAGATGGAGGAGACGGATTGCGATTTTCTCTATGCCGATGGTATCTTTGTGAATGAGCAGAATACTAATAAGGTGGTGAGAAAATGGATTGGAGGCAAGTATGCTCGATGGAAGGTGAGATGTGGCTGGCTGCCATTGCACCCTACTTGCTATATCAAGCGTGAGGTGATGATGAAATGTGGTCTCTATGATGAAAGCTACAAGATTGCTGCTGATACCAACCTACTGGTGAACTATCTGTATAACTGCCATCTGAAGGTTGCGTATCTCCCTGAGTTTGTAACGAGAATGCGCATGGGTGGTATGAGTACTGATTCTGCCAAGCGTAAGAAAATGTGGGATGAGGACATCCGAGTTTATTCTGGTTACGGCTTCAAGCCAGTGGCATTGACTAAGCTGATGAAAATGGCTTGGAAGGTGCCACAGTTCATCAAGGCAAAGTTTATGTAAAACTTTGTCTTGAATGTGGGTTAGAGGCGATGGTCGCCTGGTCCTGGTCCGAGTTTGCGGTCTATGGCATCGAGGATACGCCAAAGAAGAAGTCGGAGATATTGATAAAGATGTTTCATATATATCTAATAGTTCATTGCTTTTTGATAAAACGTAAATGGATGGAAAATATTGTATTCCTAAAATCAACCCATCCTTCTTTTTCCCCATAAAAGAAGGCTCCACCTCCACCCTATTTTCCTCCTCACAAGGTGGGAATATAACCGGCCTCCGGTGCTCAGAACTGCTAAGTTCTAAAGATGAAGGGCCCAAGCGGTTTATGTCAGATTGTGCGAGATGGGACCTCCGAGGGGGACGATAATTTAAAATCTACAAATTACGGTTTATAGTTAATAGCAAACTGTAAACCGTAAACTATTTATAAAGTTTATGGCAAAAAAAGTTTTTGTGAGCGGGTGTTACGACCTGCTGCATTCTGGTCATGTGGAGTTTTTCCAGCAGGCATCACGGTATGGTGACCTGTATGTGGGTATCGGATCGGATGCTACTTATCTGGAGTATAAGCATCGCAAGCCTATGTTTCCGCAGGAGGAAAGGCTATTTATGGTCAAGAATATCAAGGCGGTGAAGGATGCGTATATCAATGAGGGAAGCGGAGTCATCGATTTCCTGCCAACTCTTGATAAGGTGAAACCAGATGTGTTTGTGGTGAACGTTGAAGGTGGGTCTGATGAGAAACGTAGGATTTGTAAGGAAAGGGGCATCGAATATGTCGAACTCCAGCGCACGCCTCATGCGGGTTTGAAGGCGCGGTCTTCTTCTGACTTGAAGAAGGCGTTATCGAATGTATCTGATAATTCTGCACAGGAAGCAGGGATTCCTACCCGTCTAGATCTGGCTGGTACTTGGATTGACCAGCCTTATGTAAGCATGTATCATCCAGGATGGGCGATTACCATCTCGCTGGAACCGACCTTTGAGGTGCGCGACCGCTGCGGTCTTTCTACCTCTACCCGTAAGATGATTCAGAAGATATGGCCGGTGAAGTTGCCGAAGATGGATCCGGAGATGCTCGCCCGACTGGTATTCTGCTTTGAGAACAATCCGGAGCGTCATGATGGTATTATCTCGGGTGCCCAGGATTCTATCGGTATCTGTGTTCCCGGTCTGGTACGTCATTATTATGACAACAACTTTTGGCCGGAGAAGATTGAGAGTACGCAGGATGAGATGACTCTCCGTTTCCTGGAAGACCATCTGGTGATGATTCCGATGGAACCGAGAAGACCGGGATGCAGTGTGGTGGAAGGTAAGGATATCACGCCTGAGAAGGTGAAGGCGCTGGCTGGTGCAGCAGATGCCTGCTGGAAGGCGATTCTGGCGCACGACCTTGATGCCTTTGCGGCAGCATACAGGGCATCTTTCGAAGCCCAAATTGCGATGTTCCCGGGTATGGTGAATCCGTCTATCAGCGGTGTGATAGAACCAGAGGCGAGTGTGCAGCTGATGATTGACCGCTACAGCAGCATGGAGGAGGTTTTGGCATGGAAGATGCCGGGAGCCGGTGGCGGCGGTTATCTGGCATTGGTAGTAAAGGACAGTCTTAAATTTGCAGAGAATCATGACGAAGCCATCCATCTTCAGATACGAAGAGCATAACTATCTGGTGCCCTTCCTCATCATCAGCAGCCTCTTCTTCATGTGGGGCTTTGCCCATGGCATCCTGGAGGTGCTGAATCCACATTTCCAGGAGTCGTTCCATATCAGCAAGACGATGTCGGCCCTGACGCAGGCTGCTGTCTATGGTGCCTACTTTCTGATGGCGCTGCCTGCCGGATGGATTATCCGGAAGTGGGGCTACAGAAGAGGTGTGATAACAGGACTGGTTCTCTTCGGTATCGGTTCTCTGATGTTCATACCGGGAAGCGAGATCAACAGCTTCTACTTCTTCGTACTGTCTTTATTCGTGATAGGGTGCGGCTTAACCTGTCTGGAGACGAGTGCCAATCCTTATACCACGGTATTGGGACATCCCGATAAGGCGGAGAGTAGAATCAACCTGTCACAATCGCTCAATGGCATAGGTTGGATAGTGGGACCACTGGTTGGCGGACAACTGCTGTTTTCTGGTGTCAACATTGCCATCCCTTATGCCTTGGTGGGTATCTTCGTGCTTTCTGTAGCGCTGGTCCTGTCAAGAATCAAGTTGCCGGACCCAAGGAGAGCACATGAGGCGGATACGAACGAGATGGTGGAGGAGAAGCCGATGCGAGTGATGGCATTCGGTTTTGGTATGCTGACCTTATTTCTTTATGTGGCTGCCCAGACGGGTGTGAACAGTTTCTTCATCAACTATGCTGAGGAGAGCATTCATATAGAGAAGCAGGCTGCCAGTCTGTATCTCGCTTTTGGCGGAATGGGCCTGTTCTTTATCGGCAGGTTGGCTGGTGGTGTCATCATGAATTATGTCCAGCCAAGGCTGGTGCTGCTGGCATGTGCCATCCTCACCTTTGTAGCCACATTGATTGTGGTGGTATGTAGCGGAACCTTATCGCTCATTGCGTTTTTCGCCTTATATTTGGGAGAGAGCATCATGTTCCCCACCATCTTCTCATTGGCATTGAGGGATGCTGGAACAAAGACCAAGCTTGCTTCTTCGTTGCTTATCATGACGATAGTGGGAGGTGCGGTTGCTCCTGTAATCATGGGGTATATTGCGGATACTACGGGGAGTATGGCGATTGCATTTCTCATACCGCTGGTATGTTATGGGGTGATTGGAGGGTATGCTGCAATGCCTAGATACTCTTCGACTGATGTCGAGAGGGACTGAAAGAATGATGAATTTAGGGAAATACTCTTCTGCCCTATAATGAGTTTGTTGTAGTTTTTTGAGGGTAGTAGCCCATTTTTTGATATTTATAAATCCCTCTTCACCCCTTAGGTTGATGATTGCATCTCTATCTTGGATGAATCTCTTGGCATTGATTGGTGCATTCCTATGGAACACGCTAATCTTTCGGAGAAGGATACAAAACATGAGGTGCTGAAGGACTTTGAAAGCCCTTTCGATTCCTAATAAACATAGATTATCTCTCTATTCTCATTTTTTTGAAGTTGAAGGATATAAAATAGTTTTTATACAATAAAATAGAATTCTTATGTGTGACGAAAATGAAGAAGAATATCAAGATATTGATGATATTCAAAAAACGAATGAAAATTCTAATCTAATAGTTTTTTCACGTGATTGGACAGTTGCTACAATCTTGAGTCAGATAGAACAGGAAAATATAGATTTGAATCCTGGTTTCCAACGAAGAAATGCATGGAATGATAATAAAAGGAGTAAACTTATAGAGTCTATAATGATAGGTTACCCTATCCCAGAGATTGTATTAGCAGAAAATAAGAATAAACGAAATTCCTATATTGTTATTGACGGAAAGCAACGTCTCCTTACTATTGCTGGTTTTAAAAAACCTGAAGTATATCAGTATTGGACGAAGAAAATTCCAAAGACTACTGGCTTGACCAGTTCTTATAATCAAAAAACGTATAAGGATATTGATTCAAATCCAGATATGCTTAGAATTTTTGAGAATTCTGCTCTTAGATGTACTGTAATATCTAACTATCCGAGTGACGAATCACTTTATGATATTTTTTATAGATTAAATTCTGGTTCAACTCCTTTAAGTTCGCAGGAGTTAAGACAGGCTTTGAATAAAGGACCATATTCGAAATTCTTGATATCTGTAACTGATGAAGATAATATTTTACGTCAAGTAATGACGATTAAAGAACCTGACAAAAGATTACGTGATGTCGAAGTTCTTTTGCGTTGTATGTCTTTCTTGAAATATGCAAAAGATTACAAAGGAAACTTACTTCAATTTCTAGATAATACGACTCGTGTATTTAATAAGTTATGGAAGACTGAAGAAACTGCCATAAAAGCTTTAGAGTGCAAAGTTATGGATACAATTTATAAACTAATTGAAGTTTTTGGCTCTTGTGATATTGTTGCACGAAAGTATAAAAATGGTGAACGAAATAAACAGTTTAACCGTGTTCTCTTGGAAGTCTTAGTTTATTTCTTTGATAAAGTGGACAAAACAAAGTTGACAGAAGAAAATAATCATAATTTTGTATTGGCATATAAAAAGCTATTTGAAGTTGATGCTGATTTTCAAGCAACAATTGATGGGTCAACAAAAAATATGGAAAATTATAAAATCAGATATTCTCGAATCCAAGATATAGTTAATGAAGTATATGGATTAAAACTTGTGTCTCCTTTTGAATATGTCGAGCAAAGAGTTAAATGACCGCTTTTCAGCTTTAGAGAATCACATTGCTGAATTGTTAATTCGCTATATTGATACCCATAAAGATCCTATGGAGCATCCTTCGGATTATAGCCTTGATGTACATTCCTTTTGTATTTTGTCTCATGCAGCTTTTGAGGAATTTATAGAGGATGTAACTTTATATTCTGTTGATAGGATAGAAAGCGAGTTTAAGGGTAAGCCGAGAAGATATTCTTATGCCACATTATGTCTATTGCATTTTGATGATCATCAGAAAAGTATCAATGATGAAAGTCAATGGCCTGCTATTTTCAATGACTATTTGCTAGAACGGATTTCTGCAAGAAAAAGTGAACTTAGTAAATACGCAATGCAAGAAAATCATGGTATAGATATCAAATATTTGCGTAAACTACTTCTGCCAATAGGCATTGAGGTTCCAAGAAAACCAAATGAAACTTCTGCTTTGGATCAACTAAAATCAATACGCGGTGCATATGCACATTCTTATGCCAGAAATCAAAGACCGATTTCTCCCGAAGATGCTGAAAAAATAGTGTATGATGTTTTAGGTATGGTAGAACGTATTAAAGATAAGGCTATTCATATGTCTTATTATTTGGTATGACTGTAGATATCCTTACTCGCATACTTTGGGGCGAAAAGGTTGACGCCTCGTACCTGCCATGTGACTATGTTCGCCATTTTGAAGATGGTACGAATGCGGAGGTAACGAAAACATACCAAGCTGTCGCTTGATAGTTAAATTTTAGAAAATCAAAACTATATTCAAAAAACTGATACGGCTAACCTGCTGATAAATAGTGGGGACGTTGTGTTGGTGGTTTACTTTGATTTGTATTATGATTTTTATATAATTTGTTCATATGTATGATAGATTCTATTCGTATAGAAAATCTGAGAAGTCTAAAAGATACAGATTTTATTAAATTGAAAAGACTTAATATATTGTTGGGTAGTAATAGTTCAGGTAAAAGCACATTTCTCAGAAGCTTTCCTTTATTTGCTCAATCAGTAAGAAAAAGTTTAAGAGGTCCAATTTCATGGTTTGATGACTCTATGGTTGATTTTGGCAATTATGATACAGCTATGAATTTTTCAGTACCTAAGAGTGAAAAGATCTCTTTCTCTTATTTGTTAAAATCTCCTTTTAATACGTCTGATTTTTATGGTCTTCGCCCTAGTCGATTTTGGCTATTTGATAAAGTGTTGTCAAAATCTTTAGGAGGTGTTGAGTGTAAAATTGTATTATCGAATGATAAAAATGGAACATATGTTAACTCTGTAATATTAAAAATAGATTCTAACGTATGTAATTTTTTTATTGAAAAAAGAGAAGATAATGTACAGGTTATAGTGAATGATAATCTGTACCCAATCCCTAAAACGAAATGGCTGCATAATACAGATCATTTTATATTGCCACGTTTTGAAAGTGTAGAGAGTAATGAAAGTTTTGCTCTTGTAACTGTAAGAGATGCATTACTTCAACATATTTTTAATGAACTGAAAAAATATTGTCGCGCTAATTTTACTAAAACCGAAAGGTTGTTCTCTATAATTCTTGCTTGGTCTATGAATAAAAATGAATTCTTGAATGTTTTGCAGCAAAAATCTTCTTTGAAATCTTTTCATAAACATGCAAAAAAATGGACTATAGATAGTGAGGAATTTCTGCATATATATGATGGAATTTTGGTATATTTCTTTATGAATATGTTCAAGATTCTAGATACAGAAATGACTTGTTTCTACGATAACTGTGAATATGTGGCACCATTTAGAGCGGAGGCTAGTCGTTATTATCGCAGCCAAGGACTACAGGTTGATGATATCGATTCTTATGGGAGAAACTTACAAGAGTTTGTTTCATCATTGTCTAAGACGCAACTTGAAGACTACAATAGTTTTTTGTATAATCTTCTAAAAATTAAAATATCTGTAAAATCCTCTGCTGGTCATTATAGTATAATTTTAAATGATCATGGAAGATATGTAAATATGACAGATGTTGGATTTGGATATTCTCAGATATTACCTATCTTGACAAAACTTTGGTATGCTCATTCAAAAAAGAAACTCATGCGATTTAGGTGTTTTGATCAAAATTTTATAAACAACATCACACTTATCGAGCAACCTGAATTGCATTTGCATCCTGCTATGCAGGCTCTTGTGGCTGATGCATTGGTTGATTTCTTAAATTTCCAGAAAATTAAGGAAAATCAAGGTTTGCAAGAAATGGTCATTGTTGAAACGCATAGTCAAACTATTATTAATCGTATAGGTAGAAGAATACGAGAAGGTAAACTGTCACCAAACGATGTTAATGTATTATTGTTCCAAAAGAATGGATTAAATACAGATACAGAAATTCGTGTTGCCCTATTTAACGAAAATGGGCAGTTGAAAAATTGGCCTTTTGGTTTCTTTGATCCTGATAATTTATAATATTTATGCTCTTTTATATAACCAATAGTTTGATAGTTAAAGAGGGGGATGAACGATATAAACAGATAAGAAAGGCAATTCGTAATGTTTTAACAGGCTATTCTGAGAATAAACTTTTACTAATGGCAGATTTTGAAGTCCTGGAATGGATGCTATTGAAATTTGAGAATGATGAAGATTTGATAAGCCCAATAAAGTATTTGTATAATAACTTTTCTCTCTTGGTTGTTCCTGATGACATTTGTTGTTATTTTGAAATTGTGAGTGGTACTGTTCCTGAATCTTCAAGAGTAGAAGAAAATCATACTATTTATAGTATTTCATATCTGGTTTTACAAGATTCAATTTCGACGCAAAAATGTGCATTGATAGGAGAAGATTATAATGATTGCATGTTTTATTCCAATGTGTTGAAATGGTATCAGCAATATGCAGGTCAAAAAGTCTGTTGCGATTTTCAACATGAACCAGGTAACGGGGGAAGAATGGACGCAAAAATTGCAGAATATGCTCACCAGTATAGGCCTGCTTTTGCTTTGGTTGATACTGATGATAAATATGAAGGACAAATTCATGTTGAAAAAACAACTAGGCAAAAGAGTGAAAGTGCTTCAAAAAATCACAAATGCACATTTTGGTTAGAAGTGTTGCCTGTTCATGAAGTTGAAAATCTTATTCCTCTTAATTATATAGACAAATTGAATTGGAATGATACGAATAGATTCAAAAAACGTTCGTTGGATTATTTACGTTGTAATTGCCATACTGAAGAAATTTTAAAATATTTTGATTTCAAAAAAGGCATACATTATAGAGATGTGCGTGCGGATCGTTCTTTCTGTCGTTTAGCTGAACGTTGTTTTTATCTAAATAAGGATTTATCTGACAAGCAAAGTTTTGATGAGTATTTGTCAAAAATGAGTGCAGATAGTGATGTTGTCTATCCTGAAGTAAGAGAGAATACCTTAAGTCAGATTTTAGTGCTAATTCGATCTGAAAAAGATTTTGTAAAGAAGCATCCGCCTGAATTGTTGAATTTTCAGCATGATTGTTGGCTGAGTATAGGAAAACTAATGCTGGCATGGGGGTGTGTTAGAAGTAAAGAAGCGCTTAATGTATAGTTTATGCAATATTGTTTTATTGAAGGCGAATGGTAAGAATCAATGGATAGGGCTTCGTTGTTGCGCGAACTAAAATAATTCGGATTGTGGAGTTTGTTGAGGCGGTGATGTATGTACTGCATGAGGCTTTGGGACTATCAGAGGAGAAGATGATAGCTCCGATGGATGAGAAGAGAGGAAAGTTGTTGCTGGCAGAGATACTGAATGGTGGTAACTTCGGAAGGCACTTTACCAAGTATGGGCATTTCACACAGCAGGGAATGGCAAAGAAATACTTCCTGAAGATTTGGAGAAATATGCACTTCGTGAGATATTATCCTGCTGAGGCTATGAGTGAGCCAATCTTCAGAACTTGGCACTTCTTCTGGAGACTTAAACACAGGAGGTAATCTCTCGAAATCTTCTTTTCTTGAAGCCCTATTTGGGCTGGAGTTTGGTCACGCAGATGACGCAGATTTTTCTTCTTTGCTGTTTGTTAGTCCCACAGATTCCACGGATTTCCACAGATTTTTGCCCTATGCGGGCTGGGATTTCGCAGATGACGCAGATTCTTCTTCTTTGCTGTTTGTTAGTCCCACAGATTTCACAGAATTCCACAGATTTTTGCCCTATGCGGGCTGGGATTTCGCTAGTAACTTGCAGATTTCTTGTTATTTCCTTGGTGGTTTCGAGAAAAAAGCGTATTTTTGCGGCAGAATTAAACGTTTAAAATAAAAGGTTATGGCAACATTAACTATACAAGTGGAGGACAGAAGTGTTATGGCGGGACTTAAGAAGGTACTTGAGTCAATGAAAGGTGTCGTGATAGTTCCTAATCACCAGAAAAAAACTGGGATAGAGGAAGCTATGGATGATATTCGCCATGGTAGAGTGACAGAATATAAGAGTGCTGACGACATGTTTGAAAAGTTAGGTATATGAAATACAGACTCATACTGACAAAACGCTTTGAAAAAGATGTGAAGCGTTGCGTAAAACGTGGTCTCCCTATGGAAAAATTCAAGAAGGTAATTCGACTACTTGAAGAAACAGGCAAATTACCTTCTGAATATAGACCGCATAAATTGTCAGGACAATATGCTGGAAAATGGGAATGCCATATTTTGCCTGACTGGTTGTTGATTTGGGAACAGCATGATGATGAACTTGTATTAATTATGACTAATACTGGTTCTCATAATGATGTCTTTTAAATGTGGAAGTTAACTTCTTTCAGCCACTTCTTAACATTAAAGCCAGGACAGGATGAGCAAGTACCCGTTCATGACGGTGTTTCATTCCTGTTTGCTGATGTCAGCCTTGGGTGTCATCGGAATACTCCGGACTGCACCCTGCCCTGTCTTCAGAAACTATCAAATGCTTACAGAACCGTTATCGCCAGTTCCGGAATCTGTTCCAGAATCTGTTCCAGAATCGGTTCCGGTATCACCACCGCCTGGAGTAGTATCTCCACCGCTTGGAGTGGTGTTACCGCCGCCTGGAGTGGTATCTCCAGTCGTACCATCATCGGATGGATTCTTGGAGCTGCTGCTCTTTACGGCATCCACTCGCTTGATGGTGGTATCGAGGTTCGAGGTCTTCAGCTCGCCAGTGGCTCTGGCTCGCAGGCGGAGACCTTCGATGTACTTCGCTACCGTCCAATCTTCCTTCATGTCGGCGCCTCCCTTTACCTTCAGGCCTAGGGAGAAGATGGCAAGGTCGGGGAATTGATCTTTGCGTTCGTGTTCTGATATAAAACTACTCGAATCAAATGTTTGAAATTTGGTTATGAACTAAGAGTCATGAGGGGAAAGGGCCTATCCCCCTGCTTCCGTCCGAAGGCGCGCTCTCCGGATTCGACTCTGCCTCTGTGTTTCAAAGACAATGCAAAGATACGAAATCTGGAAAGCGCAACTCACGGATTCTCACGGATTTTCACGGATTCTCACGGTTTCCTACGTTTCTTTCTCTTATGGTTCCCCCAAATAAGCGAAAATATACGATACCTGAGTGGGGGTGAAGCCCTTCGCCCACTTGCTGTAACCGGTCTTTAGGAGCTGCTCGTAAAGCGGCTCGCAAAGGATAATCCATCTTCTAAGATGGGCACTTGCCACTTCGGGAGTGGCGTCTGGAAAGTAAAGCAGAGCTAACTCTTGCTTGGTGTAACTGTGTTGATTCATATTTAATAATATATTTTTTTCTAAAGATAGCTTACGCAACAGAGTAGCGATTGTTTGTGCGGTGTTATACCGCCTTGGTTAGGAGGGCTAAATGGCTTAGATAGATTTCTAACTATGGCACTTACGGGGGCTATCTATGTCACTTAGAATGTCTAACTATGGCACTTACGAGTGGCAACGTGGCAACTGGGCAAGCAGTTTCTATAATTACTATTACTCTATTTTAATT
>OBRN01000077.1_pt1 | contig 30062 bp, 14 predicted proteins | sample 1475621 | NCBI WGS metagenome assembly OBRN01 (sample SAMEA3360684, study PRJEB22359) | human gut metagenome | biome: ENVO:urban biome; feature: ENVO:human-associated habitat; material: ENVO:feces | place: Bangladesh | collected 2011 | reverse complement strand
TATGCGCGTAATTATCGAAAAGAATTACGATGAGTTGTCACGTTGGGCAGCTCGTCACGTTGTGGAGACTATCAATGCTTTCCACCCAACAGCAGAGAAACCATTTGTTTTGGGTTTGCCTACTGGTTCATCACCAATGGGTATGTATGCTGAAATCGTTAAGGCAGTAAAGGCTGGCGAGGTTTCTTTCAAGCATGTACTTACCTTCAATATGGACGAATACGTAGGTCTTCCTGAGTCTCACCCTGAGAGCTACCATTCATTCATGGCTCGCAACCTCTTCGATCACATCGACTGTCCTAAGGAGAATATCCACATCCTGAACGGTAACGCTGAGAACCTGGAGGAAGAGTGTGCACACTATGAGCAGATGATTGCTGAGGCTGGCGGCATCGACCTTTTCATCGGTGGTATCGGTCCTGACGGTCACATTGCGTTCAACGAGCCATTCTCTTCACTCAACTCTCTTACCCGTGTGAAGACTTTGACAACTGATACCCGTATCGCTAACTCCCGTTTCTTCGATGGCGATATGAACAAGGTTCCTAGCACAGCTCTCACCGTAGGTGTAGGTACAGTTATGGCTGCTAAGGAAGTAATGATTCTCTGCAACGGTCACAGCAAGGCTCGTGCTCTCCAGGCTGCTATCGAGGGTCCTGTTACACAGGCTTGGACCATCAGTGCTTTGCAGACTCACAAGCACGGCATCATCGTTTGCGATGAGAGCGCTACCGACGAATTGAAGGTTAGCACTTACAAGTACTTCAAGGATATCGAGAAAGACAATCTGTAAAAAAACAGATAGTATCTGAATTCATACATTGTACAAGAAAAAAAAGGTTGGCGCCCTTCTGCTGAGAGGCAGGAGGGCGTTTCTGCTTACCATCATTTATCGCCCAAGAACTTGGTGCGTTTCCTGTCCGATGGGAAACATGGCGCAGCTAATCTGCAAGCTCAAGGCAAAAATGAATGAAAAGCAGAACAAATTGAACAATTATCATACATTTTTTCCAGATGATTTCTTTAATTTTGTACCCAGAATCATCAAACTCATAAAAATAAAGAAATCATGTACAAGAAACTTTCTACAGTTCTGCTATTTCTAGCACTGGCAGTGACAGGCTTGCAAGCCAAAGACTACAATGTAAAAGACTTCGGAGCTATGGGCGATGGAAAGACGTTAGACCATCATGCCATCAATGCCGCTATCGACACCTGTGTGGCACATGGAGGTGGACGTATCGTTCTGCCTGCAGGAACCTATCTCTGTGGAAGCATCCGCCTGAAAAGCCATGTGGAACTCCACCTGATGACCGGCTCAAAAATCCTTGCCGCACAAGCTAAGATGAAAGCATACGATGAGGCAGAAAAATGGATAGGACCAGCCTACCAGGATGGTGGACACTCTTATTTCAAAAACAGCCTCATTTATGCCATCGGCGCCAATGATGTGTCAATCACCGGACGGGGAATGATTGACGGCGAAGGACTCACCAAGAAAGATACTGAAAAAGGCGGAAAACTGCAAGGAGGAAATATCGGAACGGGCGATAAGGCCATTGCCCTCAAGCAATGCCGCAACATCCTGATCCGTGATGTCACCATCTACCGGGGCGGTCACTTCGGCATCATACTTACAGGATGCGAATTGGGTACCGTAGATAATGTGGTGATTGATACCAACCGCGACGGATTCGACATCGACTGCTGTAAATACCTCACCGTAAGCAACTGCAAAATCAACACACCTCACGATGACGCCCTGGTTCTCAAAAGTTCATATGCACTGAAGAAACCGGTGATTACAGAGCACATCGCCATTACCAACTGTGTGATTACGGGCTACAAGGTTGGCACCCTGCTTGATGGAACCTATATTCCAGAAAAGGTAAACTGGGTATGCGGAAGATTCAAACTCGGCACGGAATCGAATGGAGGATATAAGAATATTTCGCTCAGCAACTGCACATTCATGTATAGCAGCGGTCTGGCGTTTGAAGAGGTTGACCAGGGCATCATGGAGAATGTGGTAGTAAACAACATCACCATGAACCATGTACACCATTACCCTATCTATATTACCACCGGTTGCCGCAACCGAGGTCCTAAGGAGCGCACTACCGTATCTACAGGTCGCGACATCATGATCAGTAATGTGGTTGCCAACGATGTGGATTCCCTTGCCGGTATCATCATTACAGGAATGCCAGGCGAGCCTCTTCGCAATATTTCGCTCAGCAACATCCGTCTGCAATATCGTGGAGGTGGCGCAGCTGAACTTGCTAAGAGACAATACAGAGAGCAAGGCACCAACTATCCTGAGCCTAAGTTTGCCAAAGAAACACCGGCTTTCGGCCTCTTTGCCCGCCACGTGGATAATCTGGAAGTAGATAATGTAAGTTTCACTACTATCAAACCCGACTATCGTCCTGCCATCATGCTGGAAGATGTAAAGAACGAACGCTTCACTCAAATCAAGGCTGATGTGCAGAAAAGAAGCAAGTTGATAGTGAAGAAGAAATAAAGGTAAATATAAAATCGATGAAAAAACATTGATGGGAAAAATAAAATCCCTCGCCTAGCCAATTGGACTAAGCGAGGGATTTTTTATATGTATCATCAACTGGAAATCAATTGACTATCCTTCTATTCACAAGGGATTGACTGTCCTTCTATTCACAAGGTATTGCCTTTGCCCCCTTTCCAGCAAGCTTAAGGGCTACAAGCTGATTGTACATCTTCCGACCCAGCAATTCAGCTCCCTTGGCATCAAAGTGGATATTGTCACGCTGAAGGGTTGCATCATGAACATCTATCAGAAAAACATGCTTATCTTCCTGAGTCAATCGTATCTGTGCTTTCTCTACACCCTCAGAATATCCACGTCCTGAGCGAACGATACTTCCCATCAGTACAGGCAACTTGGCGTAACGCTTCTTCCCGGTCTTTTTCACCAGATATTGGCGCACATAGGCTATGACTGCTTTCATATTATCATAATAATAACGGCTCACTCTACGGTCGCTCTCTCCCTGATGCCAGATGAACGCCTTGATTTCATAGCCATCCTTTTGCTGGGAAAGTTGTTTGTCTATACAGGCTCCGATATTATTCACGAAGGCCTTCAACAAAGACTTTCCACCCTGATCGCTAGCCTGAGTAGAATCAAGATAAGCCGGAGAAGCACTCCAGTACATCTTGTTGGTACTGCCTGTTCGGGGATCAATAGCAGTACCGCCCAAACTCTCCTTGACTACATAGAAATCACGTTGCAAAGACTGTTCCAACCAGTAATAAAGCACGGCATCATAGGCCCAGCGACCCGGTTTGTTCTTATTATAGATGCGTGGCCAGAACAGCTCAAACTTACCCTCACCAGAGTGAGCACCCGAGCCATAACTCCAGAAACAATGCTGATACTTGTTGGTCTGAATATACTCGGGAAGCAGTTCATTACCTACCCTTCCATCCGTATTCGACTGCCCCGCCACAATATAGACGGGTGTTGGCTCATGCTTTGCCTTCACTCCTAGAGTAAGGAGTGAAAGCATCAGAAAAATTACAATTCGTCTCATGAATTATTCTATCTAAAAAACTATATAAATCTATTATTAATTTCCTGCAGGTTTGGTCATATCAATCATGGCAGATGGAAACCAATGCCATGTTTTGAAATCATCCGGCTGAGCAGGATCGAAATCTTTCCAGTCTGAACGCAAATGACTGACAAGTGGCAACCCCAGCTGCTTCATTCCCATCACAATCATCTTAGACACTTCGTATGCACCGTATGGATTAAAGTGGGTATTATCAGCCAGTGCCTTTCCCTGCTTAGGCCATGTATGGGCAGGATAGTGCACCAATGCATGCTTTGAATCTTCTTCACCTAATGACTCGAAAAAAGTCTTGGTCATCTCCTGCAGGTCGATAACCGGCACCTGTTCACGTTCTGCAATGGCACGGATGGCTGCAGGAAAATCGCCATGGGTATTCAGTATCTTTCCATTTTCAAACTTTCTGCGACGGGTAGGAGTAGCAAGAATGATGGTAGCTCCACGCTGACGGACCTCATCTATGAAAGTCTTCAGATTATGAGAGAAACTATACCAAGCTCCATCACCAGGACGATGACCTTTCTGGTCGTTGTGGCCAAACTCACAAAGTACGTAATCGCCTGCCTTCAAGGTGGTGAGAATCTTCTCTAATCTGCGCTGATTCAAAAATGATCCAGCAGTGAGTCCACTCTGTGCATGATTGATAACCACAGCACCAGCATCCAACCATCTTGGCATCATCTGTCCCCAAGAAGCCCAAGGTTCATTACGCTGGTCAACCACGGTAGAATTACCGCATAAATAGAGCACGGGGATGGTATCTGGAGCAGCTTCTATATGCACCTTGCTAACAGCAGGAGCCTCTCCGTTAAATTCAAGAGTCAGCTTGTCGTCCCAGTTCAGATATTTGTTTTCACGGGATGTCAACAGGATGTTTCTTGATTCTGTAATATGTGGAGAACGGCGATTCACAGTGAAGGTATATTCACGCAGTTCACCCTTTCGGGTCATGGCATTTTCTACAAACAAGCGTCTGTCTTCTGCACGAACCACAGTATTTCCTGCTTTTTTCTTGGAACCCACAGTAACTGTTACCCGATAGTTTCCTTCCGGAAGTTTCACAGAGAAGAATTTCTCACCAGAAACGAAATCATATCCATATCCTGTCTGTTCTGTATATCTGCCATGCTCTTTGGTCAAATCAAAATCCATGCCAGTATATAAGATAACCTTTCCGCCATGTGGATTGAAGTCAACAAGTCCACGGCCTTTCTTATTACTTACCTTTAACTGCTTTCCATCCTGGGTGGCAGAAAGCAGGGTATGGTCAACCACCAATGTAAGAGATTCATTGAAAAGTTCCGCATTGAGTACCAACTTAGGAGTAACCTCTATCTGGTTCTTTCCGGCTTTAACTTTCAGTTTCACGGCATCCCGCTCCTTGACGTATGCGGAAACATCATGAAATGTTGCCACCCAAACCTGATCTCTCAACTTAGAGATATAATCAAAATGATTCCATAACACCTGCGGGTCCTTGAAGTGATCGTAACCTCTGCTGATGCCATGAGTCATTCCTACCCCCCATTTGCCATCACGTATCAGTCCTTCCACCCACTGGCGGAGCCAGGCTTCATCTCTTTTGGATCCTATGCTCACCTGTTCGGTTCTGGAGCCTACACGATTCTGCTCACAATAAGCCACCTTTTCCGGGCTCTTGGCATTTCCCGGATAAAAGAAGGTACGAGGGAAGATGCCCGTATGCTGCCAGATTACCGTATCATTATGCTGCACTTCGTATCTGAGCGCCTCGCCTTCAAGTTTCTTCACGTTCTTATGAGCCCATCCATGCGAAGTAATCTCCTGCCCCTGGTTGCTCATCTCACGAAGCATCTTCCAGGTCATACGCGGTTTCTCCTTGATTAGTACATCCGCCGTATCGCCAATACTGACGAGATGTTCATAACGGTTGATGGTATTACCATTCACACAGAACGAAGCCTTGATATCATACTTCTTCAACTGTGGAAACAATTCAGTAAACTGCTCCAACAGTCCATCATCAAAAGTATAACTGATGGCAGCAGCACAATCACCTTTATATCGGGCGATGCTTACCTGAGACTGCGCATTGAGGCCGTTCAAAGCCAGCGCACATCCCATCATAGTAAAAAAAACTTGTTTCTTATTCATTCTTCAATCATTATTAGTTTCGCTTGCAAAAGTAATATATATATAATAATGTATCATAGGACTATTATACAAATAAGCCACAAATTCATTCAACATCAGCACTTTTCAGTATTCCTGTACGATTCTACCACGATGCGAACATTTGTCCACACCTAAAACTATATGAAAGAACTAATTTTGCAGCATAAAACATTCGAACAATATAAAAGCAATAACCCATGGACAAAAAACATTCAAAGTTGTCTTTTTTGCCGTTAGCGCTTACGCTTTCCGCAATGACACTTTCACCTTATCTAGGTATCAGTAATGCTCTTGCACAAAATCAACAGATTACTTCTGCGAATATAGTAAGAGGTAGTATCGTTGACGAAAAGGGCGAACCAATCATTGGTGCCAGTGTTATCTTGGTTAACAACAAGCAACAAGGCACGGTAACAGATTTCGATGGTAATTTCTCCATCAGTGCCAAACCTGGTGCTACCGCCAGGATTTCCTATATTGGATATGTATCGCAAACCGTCAATTTGCGACAGGGCATGCGAATCACCTTAAAGGAAGAAGCAACCAACCTGAAAGGTGTAGAAGTTGTAGCTTATGGTGTACAGAAGAAAGTGACGGTTACGGGTGCCATCTCCAGCATTGGTAATGAACAGTTAACTCAGACACCAGTCAGCTCCGTTTCACAAGTTCTTGCTGGTCAGCTTACAGGTGTAAGTTCCATCCAAAGCAGTGGTGAGCCAGGTGCCGATAATGCAGAAATCTACGTTCGAGGTAAGAGTACCTGGGAAGGATACGCACCCCTCGTACAGGTGGATGGTGTAGAACGAGACATGAATGATATCGACCCAGAGGAAATCGAAAACATCACGGTTCTCAAGGATGCTTCTGCCACAGCTGTATTCGGTGTGCGAGGTGCCAACGGTGTCATCCTGATTACAACCAAACGTGGTAAGGAAGGTAAGGCTCAAATTAGTGGTTCCATCTCTCAGTCTATTCTTGTTGCCAACCGTCCGGTAGAGCAAGCCAACTCATACGAGTATGCAACATTCTATAATGAGACCATACGCAACGATCTCTACGGCACTGCTGACTACAACGACGAGAGCAAATGGAAGGTATTCTCTGATGAGCTTATCCAGAAATTCAAGGATGGCAGTGAACCAATCCGCTTCCCTAGCACCCGGTGGACTGACTATCTTATGAAGAAATCCACTACGCAGACCAAGGCAAACGTCAATATCAGCGGTGGTACCGACAAGGTGAAGTACTTCATCTCTGCAGGTATGTATTATCAAGGGGGTCTTTTCAAGCAGTTTGAACAAGATTACGAAGCAGGTTACGACTACAAACGATTCAACTACCGTTCGAATCTCGATATAAAGGTGACCAAGACAACAAGTCTTTCTCTCAACATCTCCGGTAGCATTGACAACGTGGCTCGTCCGCTCATCGGTTCAACCGAAGCCTTGATGAAGCAGGTTTACTATGCATCTCCATTCGTGAGTCCTGGAATCGTTGACGGCAAGTTCATCATAACTTCCACAGATTATACCGACATCCGGTTGCCTTTCACGGGCAGCAACCCAATGGGCAGCTGGTATGGTGCAGGATATTATAAGAATGGTGCCAACCGTATTTCTTTCGATGGTAAATTATCTCAGAAGTTGGATTTCATCACCAAGAATCTCACCTTCCACGTAAAAGGTTCCTACAACACCAATTTCACAGTCAGCAAGTCAGGTAATGCCAGCATCCCAACCTACACCCCGGTGTATATGGGTACGGATGAGGATGGAAATCCGCAGTACGAATATAAGCAAAATGGTTCATACTCAAGAGCCAAGGTTAGTACCAATTCTGGCAGAAGCCGTAACTGGTACATGGAGGCAGGTTTCAACTGGAATCGCAAATTTGGTCTTCACTCGGTATCAGCCCTCTTGCTCTATAACCAAAGTAAGAAATACTACCCAGGCTCTTACTCTAATATCCCTAAGGGATATGTTGGTCTGGTAGGACGTGTTACATACAACTACAACGACCGCTATCTTGCAGAGTTCAACGTAGGTCGCAATGGTTCAGAGAACTTTGCTCCTGGTAAGCGATACGGCACCTTCCCAGCATTCTCTGCCGGATGGGTGGCAAGCGAGGAAAAGTTTATGAAACCACTGCAAAAAGTGATTAGTTTCTTGAAACTACGTGCCAGTTGGGGTCTCGTAGGTAACGATCAGACTGGAAGTGACCGATTCTATTATACACCAGACCTTTATACAGTTAATGGCTCAGGTTATTATTTTGGTGTGGATCTCAACACCCGAACACAGTCGGCAGCTGAAGCAACCAAGCATAACGCAGACGTAACATGGGAAAAGGCTTTCAAGCAGGATTACGGTATCGACATCAACTTCCTGAAGGATCGCCTGCGTGTAGGCTTCGACTACTATCACGAAGACAGAAAGGACATTCTCATCACCGACCAGACAGCTCCTGTCTTCCTCGGTTTTACCGTGCCAAGAGCCAATTTGGGTAAAGCCGAAAGTTGGGGTTACGAGTTCTCTGTGAAATGGCAGGATCGCATAGGCAAGAATTGGCGCTACTGGGCAGGAGTCAACCTCTCTTACAACCAGAATAAGATAAAAGAGAGAAAAGAACTTCCACAAAGCTACGAATACCGCATGCAGAAAGGTCATCGTATCGGTTCTACTGCATTGCTCAAGTTCTTTGAGTTCTATGACCCAAAGACAACGGCAGCCCATTATAAAGAGATATATGGAGAAGAAATGCCAACTCAGCTTGTCAGCAACTTACGCCCTGGCGACTGCGTATATGTAGACTTGAACCATGACGGCATCATCAACAACGATGACTACAGCTACGAGGTAAGTAAATATACAAGAGATCCTGAGTGGACTGTAGGTATCAATCTTGGTTTCAGTTACAAGAACTTCTCACTCAACTCTCAGTGGACAGGTGCATGGAATGTAAGCCGCGTGGTAGATGGCATCTTCCGTTATCCATTCTATACAGCCAACACATTCACCCAAGGTGGATTGTTGAAGTACATCGTAGATAACAGTTGGCATGAAGACAATCCTAGCCAGTCGGCCAAATATCCAAGATCAACCATCGATCATGGCAAGGTGAACAACTATGCAGCCAGCACGTTATATGAGGAAGATTCAAAGTATATCCGTCTGAAGACACTGCAGATGAGCTATGACTTCCATTTCGCAGCCATGAAAAAACTGGGATTGAAGAAACTGCAGTTGTCACTCAGCGGTTACAACCTGCTTACCATCACTCCTTATATCTTCGGTGATCCAGAGAGTAACCCAACAGATGCTCCAGGCTATCCATTGCAGAGAACCTATACCATGTCATTAAAGGTAGGATTCTAACCAAGAGCAACAGAGGTTTGGCAAACAAGGACTATCTATATTAAAAAAAAGCAAACAATGAAAACAAATAAACATCATAGTATGACAGGCAAGAAGGGTTTGATTCCTTTATTCCTGACGGGGGTTTTACTCTTTACAGGAGCTTGCACTGACCCTATTAAATTTGGCGATTCCTTCCTGGAAAAGCCAGCAGGTGGAGACACCAACGAGGACACGGTGTTCAACAGTTCCGTATATACCACCCAGTTTCTTAACAACATCTACCGTCAGCAGTATTACGGACTGACATTCGGTACTGGTAATGCCAACTGTAACAATGGTTGGACAGGAAAGTTTGAGGCATTGACCGACTGTTGGGAACTTTACTATGCTTCAGCTCTCCCATGGAAACAGTATTACACGGGATCACGTGATGCCAACAGCGACGGACTCTTCGGATTCAGTTCAGAAAAGGTATGGGAAGCAGTAAGAGCAAGCTATAAACTCCTCGAACATATCGACAATGTACCAGGCTACACAGATGCAGAGCGCGCCTCTATCAAGGCACAGGCAAAATGCCTCATTGCAACTCGTTATTTTGATGCCTTCCAGTTCTTTGGCGGTCTTCCTATCATAACTCACTCCTTTAGTGGAACAGATGCAAGCTACGAGGCACCTAGAGCCACAGTAGAAGAAACTGTCAACTTCATGGTAAAGCTGCTCGATGAAGCCATCCAGACTCCGGAATTCAAATGGTCATACGATGAAACAGAACTTGTAACCGAAGCCGGTCATTGGACCAAGGCAGGTGCCATGGCACTGAAAGCCCGCATCCTTATGTTTGCCGCTTCTCCTCTCTTCAATGCCGACCAAGGTTACTACGGAGGAAGTTCGGAAGCAGAGCAGCAACATCTTGTATGGTATGGAAATTACGACCCAAGCCGCTGGACACGAGCTAAACAGGCTTGCAAAGATTTCCTCGACATGCTTGACGAGAAAGGTGGTTACGAACTGGTAAAAGCTACCAAGAATACACCAGAAGCTTATCGAGTGGCTTTCCGCCATGCCTACTTCGACGAGGCTAGTCCTGAAGTTCTTCATTCTGTACGTGTTACCAACAAGGCAGGTTCCAGCTACAACTGGTACAGCTGGATTAAAAACGGTCGTTCTGCCTACGCTGTAACTCAGGAGTATGTTGAGAAATTTCCTTGGGCAGATGGTACACCTTTCGATTGGGAAAAGGCTGAAAAAGATGGAAAACTCAACCAGATGTTCCTGACCGGTGACTCTGTAAAAGGCAAGACCTTGCTTCAGAACGTGAATCTCACCCGTGACCCTCGCCTCTACGAGTCGGTGATCGTCAATATGATACAGCCTACCTTAGACTGGTCAACAGGCAAAATGAGTGGAAATCCTTATGAGCTCTGGGTTGGCGGTTCAGAGGCTAGCACCAACTCTTCGCTCGAAACCGGTACTTGGGCTACCAGTTATCAAAATATGAAATACATCGGTGTTGGCAGTAAAGACTATAATGGTCATGGATTACAATGGACCACCCTTCGTCTTTCGGATATCTATCTCATGTATGCCGAAGCCTTGATTCAGGCAGATGGTAACTTAACAGAAGCCCTGAAATGGATAAACAAGGTACGTGAGCGTGTAGGCCTGAAAGGCTTGGAGGAAGTTGATGCCAGATACAAGACCGACAAGGAAGCTCTATTAGAAGAACTTCTCAACGAACGAGTACGTGAATTGGGATTCGAGAATGCCCGTTACTTCGACCTGACACGTTACAAGCGAAAAGATATCTTCGAAAAACAGCTACATGGTATCCGCATCTACCGCATGATCAAGAACCCTACTACAGGTAAGTTTGAGCGTTGCGACATGCAATGGTACAAAGCCAAGAAAGGAGCTATATTCACTTGTTCCGATGGTACAAAGGTGAAAGTATCCTACAAAGATGGCATCCAGCAGCCTACCACATTCCAGTACGAGATATTCCCAATCACCAAGGGCAAACGAGTATGGTGGACACAAGGCTTCGATCCAAAGTGGTACCTGTCTCCAATCCGTCCTACAGAAATCAACAAGGGATATGGATTAATCCAGAACCCAGGATGGTAAGATTATTCATTCATCAAATTTAACAGATTGAACATTTATGAAACCAAGATATATATTTCCATTATTGGCATGTAGTATCATCACAGCGAGCCATGCTGCTCCTGCGGATAGTACACGCAATATTGAGAACGAAATCATCAGCATTGGCGCAGACCGCACCTTCAAACTCAGCGAATCTACCGCTTCTGCTTTTGTTATCCAAAACAAGGATATCGACCATCGTTCTGCCAAGAACATCGGTTATTCACTCATCGGCCAGGGAGCAGGACTCATCTCGCTGGAGAAGTCTGGTATCTACGGAACCAACAATGCTTCACTTTCTGTAAGAGGTTTGCAAAGTCTCTCCAGCAGCAGTGCCCTGATATTGGTGGATGGCATCGAGCGAAACATCAACGACATCAGTCCGGAGGAAGTAGAGCAGGTTACCATACTGAAGGATGCTGCGGCCGTGGCTCTCTATGGTTACAAGGGTGGCAATGGTGCCATCCTCGTTACCACCAAACGTGGTAAATACAACAGCCGCAATACAATACGTGTGTATTACGACCATATCTTCAACAACCTCACCCATGTTCCTAAGTTCGTGGATGCAGGCACCTATGCCGACGCCATGAACGAGGCATACAAGAATGATGGTATCGAAACACCCCGATATACCACCGACGAGGTTAACGCCTTCAAGAATGGTACTTATCCCCAGTATTATCCTAACGTAAACTGGGTAAAGGAAACTTTCCGCAACCATGGTGTAACCAATAAATATGGAGTGGAGTTTACAGGTGGTGCCAATAATTTCCGTTATTACACACTCGTCAATCTGCTCTCCGACAAAGGATTCGTCAAGAATACCAACTACAACGACAGCTACAGTACACAGGACAAATACGTGAAAGGTAACATCCGTGTCAACCTCGACCTGAATTTGACTCCAAGCACGCTATTGAATGTCAACCTCTTCGGTTCGTTGAGCGAGCAAAGCATGCCTGGTTCAGCAACAGACTTATGGGCTTTGGTCTATAAGATTCCATCAGCAGCCTTCCCAAAATCCATCTACAACCAGGAAGCAGGCAAGACGGTATGGGGCGGTAGTACCACATGGGCAGGTACCAGCAATCCACTAGGACAGTCGATGGATGCGGCATACTATAAATATCACAACCGCAGCCTCTTCGCCGACATGACACTGACCCAGGACCTTGCTTCGTTCATACCTGGTTTGAAGGCAACCATGCGCATCGGCTACGACGCAGCATCCACCCTCTACGAGAATTATAGCAAGACCTATCGTTACAATGTAACCACTATTCCTACAGATGCCTGGATAGATGGAGTACTCGATGAGTCTGGAGTGAGCAACACCCTCCAAGGCAAGGATAGCGAGATGGGAACAACCTCAGCCACGAAATCGTTCAACCGTCGTTTCCACTTCGATGGCGGTTTCAACTATAGTCATGATTTCGATGCCAAGAACTCGCTCTATTCACAACTTAAGTGGGAATATGAGTTCAACGACTCTTATGGAACCAACTACACCTTCTATCGCCAGAATGCATCGCTCTGGACCCACTACGGTTACGACAAGAGTCTCTTCGCCGACCTGGCACTCGTGGTATCAGGCAGCAACAAGTTAGCTCCAGGTCATAAGTGGTCATTCTCACCTACCCTCTCTGCAGCCTGGGTTATCTCCAATGAGAGTTGGATGAAGAATGCAAGCTGGATCAACTTCCTCAAGTTGCGCGGCAGCTTCGGAGTTATCAACTTCGATTATCTGCCAAAAGAAGACAGTAACTGGACTTACTACATCCAAGGTTACTCCGATAGCGGTCCATCTTACATCTTCGGCAGTAATTATGAAGCAACAGCAGGACGCAGCATCGGCAATCTTGCCAATCTGAACTCTACTCATGAGAAAGCCTATAAATATAATGTAGGAATTGATGCCCGCTTCCTGGATGGACTCAACTTCACGCTCGACGGTTTTTATCAGCGCCGTTCAGACATCTGGGTAGCCGGAAACGGAAACTACACTTCCATGGTAGCGTTCGGTGCCCCATACATCAATGCAGGTCGTACCCAGCAGATTGGTTTTGAGACCAGCCTCGACTACACCAAGACCTTCGGACAGGTAACAGTCAATGCCGGCGGAACATTCTCCTACACCCACAACAAGATTCTCGACCAGGCAGAAGAGCCTCGTGCTTATGAGAACCTGGTACAGACAGGCAACCAGCTGGGACAACTCTATGGTCTGAAAGCCATCGGTTTCTTTAAAGATGAAGCAGATATCGCCAACAGTCCAGAGCAAACTTTCAGCGAAGTGAAACCAGGCGACATCAAGTATGCCGACATCAATGGCGACAAGAAGATAGACGCCAACGACCAGATTGCCATCGGACATAGTACAACACCAGGCATCTACTATCAGTTCCACCTTGGTGCAGAATACAAGGGACTGGGATTCAACGCCCTCTTCCAGGGCACCGGACTCTACTCAGGTATCCTCAACACATCAGGCTACTACTGGGGACTGGTTGGCAACACCAATATCGCTCAGTATGTATATGACAACCGCTGGACACCTGAAACTGCCGAGACAGCTCTCTTCCCACGCTTGAGTTCATCCAGCAACAAGAACAACTATCAGAACAGTACATTCTGGCTCTGCGACCGTTCTTACTTGAAGTTGCGTACACTGGAAGTATATTACAATCTTCCAAAGAGCGTATTCAACACCATCAAGTTTATGAACGCAGCCCAGATTTACGTACGTGGCAATGACCTTCTCTGCTGGGATCACATCAAGGATAGAGATGCAGAGGGTTATGGAGCCACACAACCTATGACACGCAGCATTGCCTTAGGAGTGAAAATGACGTTCTAATGTAATCAATTAAAGATAAAAAAAGATGAAAACAACATATCATATCAAGAAGAATTGGGGTAAAGCCATCTCACTGCTCGCTTTTATGCCATTGACTCTTCTCTCGTCATGTTCAGATCAGATGAACTACAACGAGTACTATGTGTATGACAAAGACTACATGACACAGGAATTTGGTCGTGCAGAAGGTTTCCTCACAACTGCCTATAGCGAATTGGACTACGACTTCGGGCAAAACATGAGCGGTGCCATGCTCGCATGTGCTACCGATGAAGCAGAATATGCCTATCGGGGAAATTCCGTTGAGGAATTCTACAATGGTGCATGGAGTAAAACAAACCCACATAGCGCCATGTGGACCAGTGCCTTCAAAGGCATCCGCTATGCCAACCTCTTCCTAGATGAATTCGCCAACTTGTCGTTCAACCACTTGAAGTACAATGATGACTACATGGCACAGATGTTCAACTACAACAACATGAAGTACGAGGCTCGATTCCTGCGTGCCTACTTCTACTTCAATCTGGTACGCCAGTATGGTGGTGTGCCTATCATCAAGTCGAACCTCTCTGCCGATGAAGTCAACCAGTTGAGCCGTAATACATCTGATGAGGTATTCGAGTTTATCAATGCAGAGTGTGATTCCATCAAGAGCAAAATCGTCAAGGACTATACAGACCTCGGCGACAATGCCCTCAGCACCGTGCCAACCGGAAGAGCCAACAACCTCGCAGTTCTAGCATTAAAGGCCCGTGCCGCACTCTACCATGCTTCACCACTCTTCAATCCAAACGACAACAAGGAATTGTGGCATGCAGCAGCCTCAGCCTGCAAGGATCTGATTGATTCATGCGAGGTACAAGGCAAGAAACTTGCCAACAAGTATGAGAGTCTCTGGAGCAGCACCAACTTCACCGATGCCCAGCCATTTGGAGAAATACTCCTGATTCGCTGCGTAGGTGAAGATAACCAGTGGGAAAAGTACAACTTCCCTATTGGCCTGGAAGGTGCCAAGGGCGGCAACTGTCCTACACAAGACCTTGTAGATGCCTACGAGATGCAAACAACAGGTCGTTCCATCCAGGAAGAAGGAAGTGGATATGATGCACAGAACCCATACACTGGCCGTGATCCACGCTTCGAATTGACCATCTGTCATAACGAGACCAAACGTTGGCCAAACTGGGCTACCAGTCTTATCTACACTTACCAGAATGGTGCCAACGCACAACCTCTGAATGGTGGAACTCCAACAGGTTATTACTTGAAGAAATTGCTCAACGCAGCTGTAGATACCCGTGCAGCCTCAGCCAACAAGACCAAGCACAACTGGGTTATCTTCCGCATGGGCGAAGCCTATCTCAATTATGCAGAAGCAGTATTCAAATATTTAGGTTCGGCCGATGCAACCAGCGCAGAGTTCCCGATGTCAGCCAGAGAGGCTGTCAGCAAGACCCGCTTACGCAGCAAGATGCCAGCCTTCCCTACAGCTATGAGCAATGATGCTTTCTGGGAGAAATACAAGAATGAGCGCCGTGTGGAACTCGCCTTCGAAGGTCACCGTTTCTGGGATGTACGCCGATGGAAAGAAGCAGATAAGTATTTCAGTAAGATTACAGAGATGATCATCACCAAAAATGATGATGACACCTATACTTATACGCCGAAGACGATTAACCGTCGATGGGAAGACAAGATGTATCTCTTCCCTATTCCACAAAGCGAAATTCTGAAGGATAAGAAACTAAGTCAAAATCCAGGCTGGTAAGTGAATATCTACTAGTCATACACTATCAGGAGAGGATGACAACCATGAAGTCATCCTCTCTTTTTCTTTACACTCCCCACCATCCCCGTCCAAATGGTAAATTCGTACAAAAGTACCATTTTAAAGACAACCGTCAGCAACAAAAAGACCATTTTACTGCTTACCTTTGCAACCGTAAACAAAAAAAGAAACAATTGACGGAATTTCAATTATTGAAACAACGATAAATTATTAACAATTTTAAAAACTTAAGAATTATGAAGAAGATCTTACTAATGGTTGCTTTCGTAGCAACAGTGTTCAATTCTGTATCTGCACAGATGGAGTATGGTAACACCACAACAGCTCTCACAGGAGCCAAGACTTGGGACTTCTCTACAACCATTGATGGTTTGACGGAAGGTGACATGAAAGAGGCCTGTACCATTGACAACCTCTACTTCGGTTGCTCTACCGACAATTACATCAACTACTCTAGTTCGCGCATCAGCCTTTTCTGGAATGCCAACCAGACATTCCTCGCTGATGATTCTGAAGATGGTGTACTGAGTTTCAAGGTTCCTAAGGGAGAAGGTACCCTTGTCATCAATGCCAAGACTGCAGCTAAGGCACGCTCTGGTGGTGTTTTCCTGAACGATCAGCTTTTCACCGACTCTATAGATTCCATCCGTGGTACCACTCAGCAGGATTGGACTTATAACATCAAGGCTGAGAAAGAGAGTTCTATCTACATCACAGGCCTTGGTAAACTCGCCAAGAAGAAGGGTATGTACATCTACTCTATTGCCTGGACTCCTGGCAGCGGCACAACCGGTATCAGCGATATCAAGGCAGAAGGCACCAAGAATGAAGACGACAACTACTACACACTCGATGGTGTAAAGGTTGCTAGCCTCCATAAGGGTGTTTACATTCACAAAGGCAAGAAAATTGTCAAGAAATAACTACATGAAAAAAGATTCGACCTGTACGGTTGAAAAGATTCGTGCCTGCAGCAGGCACGAATCTTCAATTAATAAATTAATAACCTCAAAAAACAAATTAAGAGAATGAAAAAACATTTTTTGACCTCAATCGCTCTAGGTCTTGCCCTAACACCCCAAATCAGCTTTGCCCAGCGTGTTCAGCAAGAACTGGGCAGAGGTGTAGTGGTAAGCAAAAGAGCCAACGACATGCTCATCTCATGGAGACGACATGCGCAGGAACCTGAAAACATTCTGTTCAATATTTATGTAGGAAACGACAGTACCAACTACTCGCTTCTCAATTCAACACCTACTTCTTTTACAAGTTATACCACCAACCTCAGTTCGGTTCCATACGGAAGCTATGTTTCGGTAGCTGCTGTCATCGATGGAAAAGAACAGGAAAAAAGCAAACCATTCCATTTCACAAAAAAACTCTTCAATAATGAATTTACCCGTATTCTTTTCGATGAGAGCGGTGGCTGTGCCGACTCTCTTTACCAGGTGCCGTATATCTGGCCTTGCGACCTCAACGGTGATGGCGAATACGACTATGTGGTAGCTCGTAACTACATCTATGGTCATGGAGAAAATGGCGAGGGAAAAGGTGACATCGTGGAAGCCTATCTCCACGACGGTACTTTCCTCTGGAGATACGATATGGGTACCAATGTCTGGGGCGTTCACGGACAGAACGATATGGTCATCGCCTATGATATGGACTGCGACGGCAAGGGCGATGTAGTGGTAAAATCCTCAGACCTCTCACGCTTCTGGGATCAGGAGAAAGGCGACTGGGGACCTTATCTCAACAACGCACCCGACGGTGATACCGATGGTGATGGAATTACAAACTATCGAGACCCGAGCAACAAAACCCGTAATGCTCCTCAGTATATCACCGTCATTGACGGTATGACCGGTAAGCAGAAAGCTACCTGCGAGATGAACTATGAAGCCGTTCACGATGGCGTAGATCAATACACACGAGACAACAAGGACAACTATCTCAACGGCAAAGACTATTGGTTCCTCAATGGTCACTTCGCCATCTGTTATTTCGATGGTGTGCATCCTGCCATCGTCATGGAATATCTAGACCGTGACAAGAATTCCCAACACCACAACTATGCATCAGCCTGGCAGTATGATTTCTCTTCAGGAAAAGCAGAGAACTTCCACGAGCTCTTCACCTGGAGCCGAAACGACAAGACTCCTTGGCCTGCTGAGTTCCACCAGCTTCGTGTATGCGATGTAAATGGTAATGGTAAAGACGAAATGCTGCAGGGTGGCTTTGCACTTGGAGGCGATGGCAACATGGTGTGCTCGGCAGGTATCAGCCATGGCGACCGTTATGTCACCACCGACATCGACCCAGAGCGCCCTGGTCTGGAAACTTATGCCATCCAGCAGAATGCCACCGACCTGCTTGGCATGATTATCTATGATGCTGCTACCGGCGAAAGCATCAAGCGTGTTTACATGAACCAGCGTGGTGATGTGGGTCGTGGAGAAGTTGCCGACATCGATCCTGATCATCCAGGACTCGAATGGTGGTCAACCATGGCCCATGTCTATGCTGCCAATGGCGAAGTCATAGAAAAATATGACGATAAGAAACCTTACCCTGTGATGGGTGTATGGTGGAACGGTTCTCTCTCTCGTGAGTGCATGAGCTCAGGCGGAGGAAACAGTTGGAGTACCGACTTGCGAGTGACCGACTATATTTCCAAGAACACCTATGCAGCATTTACTGCCGAATCAAAATCAGGTTCCTCTTCGCTTCAAGGTGACGACAAGACCCAGCGCACTTTTGCCGGTTCCGGTATCCGTCCATTGTTCGTGGGCGATATTTATGGCGACTGGCGTGAGGAGGTCTTCCTTGCCTTGCATAAAAACCGTACTAAGGAAGATGGAACAGTCGTAGCAGAACGTATCGGTTTCGTAGGCTATACAACAGAAGTTCCTAATACCAATTTCATCTATTGCCTACAGGAAAATCCTGCCTATCGCCTGCAATGTACCACCCGTGGTTACTACCAGAGTGCATACCCTGAATATTTCCTGGGCTTCAATATGCCAAAGGCTCCACTTCCTCCAGTAATGCAGGCAGACTTGGTCTGGAAGAGCGGCAACTCATTTACCAACGGTTATACAGATATGAACCGTTCCAAGTCTCTCACCTTTGCCGATGGTAAAAGTATCGTTTACGGTGTGGATGGATCTGATGAGCAGGCTATCAACGTAAGTGGCACGGTTAAGCCTTCCATCATCTATGCCATGCCTCCTAAAGGCAAGCACTTCACACTCAGTGGAGAAGGAACACTTGCCGGCGAGATGGAACTTTGGAAGAGCCAGCAAGGCAAGTTTACCATCAACTGCCCAGTTGCCTACACCGGAAAGACGGTTATCAGCGAAGGTGAATTGGAATTGAACACCACGCTCAACAGTCCATTGGAACTCCGTGCTCGTGGTACACTCTCAGGAAATGCCACCATCAATGGCAAGGTAACTTTCGAGAAGGCACTCAACTATGAGGGCTGCCGACTGATGCCTGGCGGTGAAAACGAATATGGCAAAATTACTTTCAATGAAGACCTCACCCTGCCAGGCAACGTTTACTTGCAGTTGAAACTGAACACTACTGAAGGAAAAGTGCAGGCAGATGGCATCGACATCAAGGGTAATTTCTCTGTAAAGGGTACCAACTACATCACCATCGTACCACAAAGCATCATGACACCTGGCGAATATCCGCTTATCACCTTCACGGGTACATTCAATGGCGATGCCGGCAAGAACTTTAAGGTTCGTGGACTCGTGGGTGCCAAGTATAATCTTGAGGTTAAAGACAACACCTTATATATTATTATAAGCGAACAGCGCAAGGCTGCCACACCAGTTTACTGGACAGGTGCAGAAAACGGCACATGGGATTATGCCAACGAAAACTTCAAGTTGAACGAAGAGGCTACAGAATTTGTGGCTGGTGATGAAATCGTATTTGATGACAATGCCAACAAGTTTGACATCAACATGACAGAAAAACTGCCAGCACAAAAGGTTCAGTTCCTCAACAACGTACAGCAATATAATCTCTATGGTTCAAGTCATGGTATCTCGGGTACTTGCGACTTCATCAAGAAGGGCAATGGTGAACTTTATATCAACACCGACAAGAACGACTTTACCGGTAAGGTAAGTCTTGAGGGTGGACGAGTATTTGCCAAGACGGTCAGCATGGCAGGCTTCGAAGGTTCATTCGGTACATCTAAATCTGTAGAACCAGAAGATTTCAAACTGAAAGATGTGGAATTATACTTCAACTCTCCTCAGAACTCTACCGATCATGGTATGAACCTTACTGGCGATGTAACTCTTACCGTTCCAGACGGGAGTGCTGCAGCCATTACAGGTCTTGTCAACGGAACCGGAAGATTGATCAAGGATGGAGCTGGACAGTTGAACCTCAATGCCATCAATACCTATACTGGCGGAACCATCCTTCGTGGCGGCACTCTTGCCATGGGTAACGACAAGAGCCAGTTTGGCGATAAGGCACAGCCTATTACGGTAGAAAATGGTATCATCCGCTTCTACGACTCCAATCATAGCAGCAATGCGGTAACATTCAACAATCCTATCGTGATTGAGAATCCTACCGATACCCTGACACTGAAGACGGGTACATACGCCAAGATTCTAGGTGCAATAAGCGGAAAGGGTGTTCTGAATGTCAATGCCAACGGAACACGTGACGACTACCGTTGCGACTTCTCGCAGTTTGCAGGACGTATCAATGTTCTATCGGGCTACATGCGTCTGGCTGGTGCCAATGGTATCAGTGGTTTACCTGTGGATCTCAACAATTCAGAGGTTTGGGTCAACAATGCTGCAACAATCGTTCAGATCAAGGCTGGTTCATCCAATACCCAAGACCACAAGGCTAAGCTGGGAGCTCTCTGTTCATACAGCAAAAACGCCAGCGTTGGTAAAGGTACTTACAACATCGGTTATCTGAACCATGACAATGACCCATGGCAGGGTGTTATTCTGGCAGGAACAACCATCAACAAGTATGGTACAGGCCGCTGGTCACTCTTTGATACCAACAAGGGTAACATCAACGTCTATAGCGGAACCGTTATGCTGAGCCGTGGCAATGGCTACACCATCGATGAGAATGGTTGTCTTACCATCAAGGATGGTGGAACGGCACGCGGCAAGAATACCAAGGTAGCAAAGGCTGTTGTAGAAACGGGAGGTATCCTCGCCGTTGGTGACACCATGCTTGTCAGCAAGTTGACTGTAGATGAACTCACCGCAAACGGCACCATCAGCCTGAAGATTATCAGCGGTAAAGCCGACCAGCTCATGACTACTAAGGGCATCACCCTCAACAATGCCAAGATTGAGGTCTGCGATTTGAGCGGCACGGTAAAAACGGGCGATGAGTTCAAAATCCTGAATGGTAAGGTTAGCGGTACTTTCATCTTGGAAGGCAATGGCATCGAATGGGATACTACCCGACTTCTCTCTGATGGCATCATCAAGGTGAAAAATATCAGTACTGGCATTAACGGCATTATCACTGATGAGCCAGATAATGTAAAGTACTACGATATCGACGGCATGGAATATCCTTCAAGCAAGAACCTTCATGGTATCTGCATCGAACGCAAGGTGAAGGATGGCAAGATTACCATCCGGAAGATGCTTATCAAATAAAACATTTTATATTTTATGAAACGAACATCATTATTTTTACTTCTCATGAGCAGTCTGCTGTCACTGACGGCAACTGCTCGTGAGCGGACATTGCTCAATTTCGGCTGGAAATTCCTACGTGTTGATACGGTGGGGGCTGAAGCTGCCTCATTTGACGACCGCCGATGGCAAACCGTTGATTTGCCTCACGATGCCTCCATCAGCGGTCCGTTCCAAAAAGGGAAAGGTGGAACAGTACGCAATGGCTTCCGCTCTCTAGGCCGTGGCTGGTATCGCCGGCATCTCGCCTACGATGCCAACTGGGAAGGCAAGCGAGTGATTCTCACTTTCGAGGGAATCTACCGACTGGCTACTGTCTATGTAAATGGAAAAGCCTGCGGACCTGCCAAGAAAAACGGTTATATGGAGATTGAACTGGACATCACCGACCAACTGCAGAAGGGCGACAATCTCATTGCCGTACACTACAATAACTCTGATGCTAAAAGCTCACGCTGGTATAACGGAGAGGGTATCAATCGCAACGTATGGCTCACAACCGTGTCACCCGTTCATATCGACCGATATGGCACTTACATCACTACGCCGGAAATCAGCAAGGACGAAGCTCTGGTGAGAGTGGAAACTTCCGTGAAGAATGACAGAAAGGATAGCGTACTCTGCACACTGGTAACCGACATCATCGACCCCCAAGGCAAGGTGGTAGCCAGCAAGAAGGCCGTGGCTCCTTTTGCCGGTGGTGAGACTTATACCTTTGCACAGGAAATCGCCATCCCCAATCCTCAGCTTTGGAATGTAGGCGAAGGAAAGATGTATAAGGCTGTAAGCCGTCTGGAGGATGATGAATATACTACTCCATTTGGCATCCGTACGCTCCGTTTCACTCCCGACAACGGATTGCTTGTAAACGGCAAGCGTGTCTATGTCAACGGTGTATGTTTGCACAGCGATCTCGGTCCGTTGGGCACGGCATCATTCGATGCAGCATGGAATCGCCGTCTCTCTGCTGTAGTCGATTCGTTGGGATGCAATGCCCTCCGCCTGTCGCATAATGTTTATCCTAGCTATGTGCTCGACTGGGCCGACCAGCATGGCGTACTCATCTTTGATGAGATGCTCGACAAATGGAATGGTAGTTTTTATGGTGCAAAAGCCGACTTTTGCCCAGATATGCTCGAAGACATGAAAGAATGGATACGCCGTGACCGCAATCACCCTAGTGTTTTCATCTGGGGCGTAGGCAACGAGGTGTATGAACAGATACAGAAGGATAAAACACAGAAATATGGTATTGAAAGACTGAAGAGTTTAGTGGCACTCGTCAAAGAGATGGATCCGACACGCAAGACGACCGTTGGACAATATCCTAACCGATATGGTTCCAAGACCCGCAAGAATGCCAAGGACTTTGAATCTCTGGAACCTCATCAGTTCGAATTCTATACCGATGTAGTAAGCACCAATTATCTCGAAAGTTTCTGGGATAGAGACCACGAAAAATATCCACAGCTGATTCTGATGGAAAGTGAAATGGCAGTAGGCGACTTGGGGTACCACTTCTTCAACTTCGACCACAGTTATCCGGTAGGCCAGTTCTATTGGGGCGGTACCGACTATATCGGTGAAAGCTTCGGATGGCCAGCCAAGGGATGGGTTCGTGGACTCGTAGATTTCACCAATCGTCTGAAGCCATTGGGACAAAGCATAAAGAGTTTCTATACCACGAAGCCGATGACCCAAATCATCACCCGCCCGAAAGGTGGTGGAGGAAGCCGAGTATGGAACGACCTGAAGATGACCTGGATTCCTTTGGAAGAACATTGGAACTACCAGGATGGTGATACCCTGACCGTGCAAGTGGCCAGCAACTGTGCACAAACAGAACTTTTCCTCAACGGAAAGAGTCTGGGCAAAAAGCAGCTGCCTAGGCAGGCTTCTGTAGAAGGCGGAAAGGGCGTGGCTCCAGAATTGACTTGGGAAATTCCGTATATCCCAGGCAAACTGCAAGCCATCGGCTATGATAAGGCAGGAAAAATAATCTCTTCCGACTGCTTGGTTACGGCAGGTAAACCTTATCAGATTGTAGCAAACATAGACAAGAAGAGTCTCAAGGCAGATGGTCTTGATTTGACTTATATAGACTATGTAGTACTCGATAAACAAGGAAACGTAGTACCTACTCCTGTTAAGCTTACCTTTTCTGTCAAAGGCGCAGCCACCTTGCAAGCACAGGCAAGCGGTGATATGCTGAGCAGTGAGCCATGGCAGGGCAGCAACAGCCGAACCACCCACAACGGTCGTTGCCAGCTGATTCTCAGAGCCGGTCAGGCAGCAGGAAAAGTAAAAGTAACAGCCAAGGCAAAGGGACTTCAGGCTTCTACCCTACTGCTACAGGTAAAATAGTAAATAAAAAAACAATAAAAAACCTCCGCTCGATAAGAGAACGGAGGTTTTTTATTGTTTTTTTATTTACCATACTTACTAGGAACACATCCATAGTAAGCCTTGAAACACTTGTTGAAGTAAGAAGGATCGAGAATACCAACCTTGTATCCAACTTCCGAAACATTAAGCTCGCCTTCAAGTATCAGTTCGCCAGCAATACGCATTCGCTCATTGCTGATATACTTATTAGGCGAAACACCCAACAATTCCTTCACCTTGCCATAGAACTTAGTACGTCCCATGCACATCTGTGCAGCCATCTGATCTACCGTAAAATCCTTCTCACCAATATGCTGAGCTACGATAGACTGCATCTTCGTAATAAAGTTACGATCGGCAATGCTGGTAACAATTTTCTCTTCCTTGCCACCTTCACCCCAGATGATAGTCTCTACCTTTGGTACAGGATTCACCACCTTGACTTCTTCTGTCTTGCTGGACTTAAACTTACGATACCATGTAATCAGCTGCACCGTACGGGCTACCAGCAAACGGTTATTGCATGGCTTCACCATATAGTCATCGGCACCAGCCTCATACCCCTTCAGTTTATGAGCATCATCATCAAGCGCCGTCAGCATGATAACAGGAATATCAAAGAATTCTTCACTCTTCTTCAACTTCCTTACAATGTCATATCCATTCATATCAGGCAACATCACATCACAGATGATGAGCGCCGGACGATTGGCACAAATACCCTCATAGCCGGATTTACCTTCCATATAAGCATCGATAACAAAATAAGCCCCCAGCTCTGCCTTGAGTTGAGCCATCATATTCGGGTTATCCTCTATAATCGCCACGTGAACACGGTTGAGCGATTGCGGATTGAGTTCCTGTATGATGATTTCAGTCTGCTCATTCTCCTGCTTCTCTGTACTGATGGCCTGACTTGTACGATATTCATCCGGAGCATACAAAGCCTCATCAAGAGGGATTCTGAAGTCGAAGACAGATCCCGTCTGTTCTTTTTCTGATGTTTCCGTACGGAGCAGGGAAAGTTCACCATGATGCTTACGCGCCATCTCATGCGCAGTATAAAGTCCGATTCCCATACCTCCCTGACTCACATATCCGTGCATGAAAGGTTGGAAAAGTTCTTGCTGCTGCTTCTTGCTGATACCCGGACCATTGTCCTTGCAAATCAGATGCAACCCATCCTGCTTTTTCTTGATTTCAAACGTTATCACGCCCTTTGCCGGTGTATATTTCACGGCATTGCTCAAGAGATTGTAAACCACAGTCTCTACTATATGCTTATCAAAAAGCAAATAGTATTTGCGGTCGAATGGCGTAAAGTTCAATGTCTGCTCTTTCTGCTTTGCTACAATCCAGAAATCCTGATATATGTCACGCACAAAATCAATAATATCGGCACGTTCTACCTCCAAGCGCAAATTGCTGGTACTGATACGTCGGAACTCCATCAACTGGTTCACCAGGCGCAAAAGCCTCCGCGTACCTCGTCTTGCCGTCTGCACATTGGAACGGGATACTTGCTGTCCATCTGGCGATACGATCTTATCTACTGCATTTTGAATAATAGCAAGAGGTGTACGGAACTCATGGGTAATGTGTGTGAAGAAGTTTATACGGAACTCCGTAACCTGCTTTTCCATCTTCATCTCCTGGCGCAAGTCGAACTTCTCCTTCCAATTCTTCCATACATACCAGATCGCTACGGCTATTACTGCCAGATAAATGAGCCAAGCCCACCAAGTAGCATACCATGGATGCAAAATAGTAACCTTGAAGGTTGTCTCTTTTCCCCAACAGTTATCTGCATTCAGGGCTCTTACATGAAACACATAGGTGCCTGGTGAGAGATTGCTAAATTCTACAGAATTAACACTTGTTGCCTCACGCCAGGTTTCATCTATTCCTTCCATATAGCATTGATAGAGATTGTGGCGTTGCGCCGTATAGTCGAAATTGGAAAAACGGAACAGCAGCGTGTTGTCTGTATGAGATAATTGCAAACCATTCTTAAAATCAGGCATATCATCATTCGCCAAAATAGAACGGCCGTTAACCAACAGGTCGGTCACACTTGGAGATACATTAGTTTTCACCTGACGGAGTTTTCCTCGTGTGTCCAGCAATGCAACTCCATAAAGGGAACCAAATGCCACTATATGATCAGACAGCAATGCTCCGCATCGGCTCACGGTGATATTCTGCTCTGCAGTCTGACTGAAAGGATAGGTTTTTGCCTTCAAGTCATTTTTGTACACAATAGACAGACCATTATCTGTAGATACCCAAAGTTTTCCATTATGGTCATCGACAACCGAATTGACATTATTATTGGCAAGTCCTTCTTTCATGGTGATACCCTGAGTTTTGAGCAACTTACCATCATTTGCCACCCGACATCTCCACAGTCCCTTTCCATTGGCAGAGGTCCAGATAAACCCATCATCAGTACATTTCACCAATACTACCTCATCAAACGGAAAACTCTTGTTAGCAACATTGTAAATGATAAAGGAATCGTCCGTTATGTGCTTTGTTTTGGCTGGGAGCATATAAAGTCCATTAGAAGTACCAATCCACAAATTACCCTTACCATCTACATCCATATCACTGATAAAGCTTTCATAGTAACTCCGGCGAAGATACTGCCTGAACTTTAGTTTTCCATTGTCTAAACGAGCCTGTACCAGACCATAGTTGGGAGTTCCTAACCAAATATTCCCCCTTTTATCACTCACGATGCATAAAAAGTCATCGCATGGAGCCTGATGGAGGGGCTCATCCGTGGCATAACGAACACCATCTACATATAGACCATCTCCACGTGTACCCAACCAGCTATGTCCCTGCGCATCTTCATAATAGCAGTAAGCCGGTGCATTCAGATTTTTCACGAAATGAAGCTGATGAGTCTGGGCATCCAGACGATACAGTTTATTATCTCGTGTACTCACCATGGCCTCTCCATTCTTCGTAGGCATCAGCATGCTGACACAGTTAGACCAGTCACCATGATAGGCATTTCCAGCAAAGGCAAAATCCACTTCCGGATGACGAGGATAAGAAATATACGACAAGCCCAGGAAAGCTTCATTGAGCCATACCGATCCTTGTCTATCCACAAAGAGACGCTCTATAAAATTAGAAGCTATCAATGGTTTTTCATCATCTGCCTGAAAATGTTCCAGCTGCCCATCAACAGGATTGTAAACATAAAGACCATTTCCATAGGTAGCAATGAGGAATTTTCCTTCCTTGCCTTGTCTTACACGATATTTACGTGAATGGGCATGCGAAAACTTGGCATTAGAAATCAGCGATAACTTATTTACCTTTCCTTTCTTATCAAATATAAAGAGATTGTAATCCTTATCCTGTATAAAGAAATTGCCATCAAACTGATCGAGCAACTTACCCTCCTTGATGGCATACTGCTGAAATGGCATCACCGCTCTGCTACCCGGACGATAGGTATAGAAACCGCTCTTTGTGATGAAAACCATCAGCCCATTCCAGCTAAAGATATCCTTGATGTCTGAGAATTTCAACTGGCGGGCAGGAATAACAAAGGTAGATAATTTCACACCCTTCTTATTGAAAACACGAATGTTCTGGTTTCTGTCAAAGAAATAAATCCCGTCGCCCCAAATCATACAATGAGGACTGTTTATCCCAGCTTGAAGACAATGAACCTGTGACAGGGTATCTACCATATAAATACCCTTGTCTGTAGAAATCCATGCCTTACCATCATCGCTCACATGTATGCGATTCACGCTGTTGGAAGCCAAAGTCTTGTTCTCAACATTAAAATTCCGGAACCGCAAGTTCTTTTTCTGGCGGTAGATAAAACGGGCTCCGTGGTCTTTATCATAAACCCACAGACCATGATGCCCCAGAACAAATTTCTGATAGGTAGTCGTGCTATCTGCCTGCACATAATTAACATATTTATAGGTACGCAAATCTATGGCGTGATAGGTAGATCCTGCACACCACAATATTCCGTCATCCAAATCACCTATCAGACTTCCGATATTGGTATGACGGGTAAAATTGACCATAGAATATCCATCATAACGGCTAATGCCATTCTTGGTAGCAAACCACATAAAGCCTTCATTATCTTGCCAGATATCATTCACCGTATTTCCCACAAGTCCATCGGCGATGGTCAGGCGGTCTGATTTCATTCTAACGCCAGCAACAACCGTTACAAAGGCTGCTACAAGAGCAACAATCAAAAGTTTACTGCGTATATTCCGTAACATATTTCTTTACTTTATTAATTTTTTCTCATGCTATGTATAATGACCGGACAAAAATACAAAAAAAATCTGAGATATTCTTTCTGAAAGATGAATTATTAGAAAAAACTAAAGAAATTGCATAAATATCATTGAAAACGTACTATAAACAAATAGGCAAACAGTCCGCAACCGATGATAGACTGGAGGAAAATGGCGCACATCAGCGATGCCGCCCACTTGAAAAAGTCCCGAATCATATTTTTTGTCTTTATAACTTATTGACAATCAATGGCACGTTTTCGTAAAAATGACTTTTTAAAGTGGACTCTGTACCTTATTATATAATACTGAGTTTACATGCGAAAGTTTGTAATATAAAAGATTGTTTTCCTGGTTATCCGTTAGAAAAAGTGTAATCTACAACCCAAAAACTTGGAAATTCGTCAGAAATATCGTACCTTTGCAGACAAAAAGCAATTTTACGAATATGAAAAGAATCAAAATGCCACTATTGGCAAGAATCATCATTGCCATCCTGTTGGGTGTAATCTTCGGCAATTTCTTCAATGAAGCTGCCGTCAGAGCGTTTCTCACCTTCAACGGCATCTTCAGCCAGTTTCTGGGCTTTATGATACCGCTCATCATCATCGGTCTCGTTACGCCAGCCATTGCCGACATCGGTCATGGAGCCGGAAAACTCCTCCTTGCCACCGTGGGCATCGCCTTTGCCGATACCATCCTGGCGGGTCTGCTTGCCTATGGCACAGGTTCGGCACTCTTCCCACACATGATAGCCAACTCAACCCATGTGGCAGTAGATAAGGCTGAAGAACTCAAGCCCTTCTTCGAAATCAAGATACCTGCCATGGTAGATGTGATGAGTGCCCTCGTATTCTCCTTCATTGCCGGACTGGGCATTGCCCACAAAGGCAGCCGCACCATGAAGAACATCTTCCAGGAATTCAAGGAAATAGTGTCTGGCGTCATCGCCAAAGTCATCATCCCTCTCCTGCCCCTTTACATCTTCGGCATCTTCCTGAACATGACTTTCTCTGGCGAAGCCTACCATATTTTGCTCGTCTTCGCTCAGATTATCCTCGTCATTCTCGTGCTCCATATCGTGATATTACTTTACGAATATCTGCTGGCTGGCGGATTGACTCATAAGAATCCTTTCCGTCTGCTGCTCAACATGTTGCCTGCCTATTTTACGGCTCTCGGCACCTCTTCATCGGCTGCCACCATCCCGGTAACATTGAAGCAGACCTTGAAAAACGGCGTAACCGACGGCATTGCCGGCTTCACCATTCCACTCTGTGCCACCATCCATCTATCGGGTTCGATGATGAAGCTCACCTGCTGTGCACTCACCATCTGTCTCATCAATGGTATGCCGTGCAATCTCCCTCTCTTTCTCAACTTCATCTTCGTACTCGCCATCTGCATGGTGGCTGCTCCGGGAGTTCCGGGAGGAGCCGTGATGGCAGCTCTTGGTCCGCTAGCCTCAGTTTTAGGTTTCAATGCTGATATGCAGGCGCTTATGATAGCCCTCTATATCGCAATGGACAGCTTCGGCACCGCCTGCAATGTAACGGGCGATGGTGCCATTGCCGTAGTTGTGGATAAGATATTCAGAAAGGATTAATAAGAGATAAAAAAGGTGTGCGATTCTGACATCCCCGTTAGAATCGAAGTGCAAGCCAATCATCCAACTTCACGTTCTGGAAAGTGTGGATGCCCAGCTTCTCGGCAGCCTCACAGTTTTCCTTCAGATCATCGATGAAGAGGGTTTCATCGG
>OBRN01000075.1_pt1 | contig 31486 bp, 21 predicted proteins | sample 1475621 | NCBI WGS metagenome assembly OBRN01 (sample SAMEA3360684, study PRJEB22359) | human gut metagenome | biome: ENVO:urban biome; feature: ENVO:human-associated habitat; material: ENVO:feces | place: Bangladesh | collected 2011 | reverse complement strand
CCGACCCTCTGCTTGTAAGGCAGATGCTCTAAACCAGCTGAGCTAAGCGCCCTTAAAAAAAATCCCTGCAACCACAAAAGTGAATCACAGGGAACACCCCTGTGGGCGCTGACGGATTCGAACCGCCGACCCTCTGCTTGTAAGGCAGATGCTCTAAACCAGCTGAGCTAAGCGCCCTTACTTTTCGTAAGCGGTTGCAAAGGTACTACAAATAATTGATTCCACCAAACTTTTTCCCGTTTTTTTTCATTTTTCTCTAAAAAAACAAGAAAAAAAGGCACTCTTCCTGAGGAAAAGTGCCTTTTTATATAGGGTTTTACTCTGCAATCTGTACAGTAGCACGACGGTTATAAGAGTTTGGCTTCAACTCCTTCACGCCTCCGTTTGCCTTGATTTCGATGTTATTCTTGTCGATACCCATCTTCACAAGCTGCTTTGCCAACTGCTCAGCACGCTTCTTAGAGAGTTTCTGGTTGAATGCCTTAGAACCTGTAGCACTATCAGCATAACCGGTAACCACCAACTTGGTATCATTTTCCTTCGCAAACTCAGCAAGAGCCTTCACATTTACCAAATCCTTCTTAGATGCAATAGAAGACTTGCCGATGTTGAAGAACACAGAAAGTGGTGTGTTGGCGAAAGCAGAAGCTCCCGACTCTGTCTTGGCTGCTGCATCATTCTTTGGCTGGCTCTCTACCAGCTTCTGCAAACGCTCGTTTTCTGCATTGGCATCTGCCAAGGCTGCATTCAAGGCATCAAGCTCTGACTGGTGCTGTGCGTTGATTGCATCCATATCTGGAGCCTTCTTCCATTTTGCATTGCCCAGATTGAAACTTACACCCACCTCTGCATAGAAGTTGTTGCAACGGCGCTTCCAGCTCTGGTCAATAGAACCCTTGCAGTTGTCGATATTATGATCGAAGCTGTTCACACCAGCCTCAACAAAGATATTGGTCTTCTTGCCTACCTTCCATGATGACTGAACACCGGCACTGTAATCCAATGCGTATGTGTTGTAAGTCATAGAGCGGCCCACACCGGCACCGGCAAAAGCCATTACGTTCCAGATGCGACCCTCTCTGTAACCCTTGAAAAGATTGCTCAAGTTGAACATCACCTGCTCATTGGCTACCCAATACTTGTTGCCATTGCCCTCGTTGGTACCATCATTCCAGTCGGCATCTACCTTCTTGCCCCAGATACCCTGAACCTTGGTACGAAGACCGATGCTTGGTGTAAACCACTTACCGATAGCCAAAGATACACCAGGGTTAGAACGAAACTTCTTGAATGGACTCTTGCTCATACCATGTCCTCTCTCCTCTGCAGAATACCATGCATTCCAATCTGCACCTGCCTGCAAGAACCAATTGCTTCCAAAAGAATTGGTTGCAATACTGTACTTCTCATTAGGAGTTACATCCTGAGCCAAAGCTCCCATTGATACGCTAGACAATGCCAGCAAAGCTAATAACTTTTTCATTTCTTCTATTTTTTACTATTGGTTTACCTATACATTATTATATATATACATTAATAATATATATGTGTCTTCATATATTCCTTTTGTATATAGTATAATTTCTGTATGTTATCATTCATTTCTTTTATTCATTCCCTATCCCAGAAGATGTTCTATCTCCTGCTGCTGCAAAATGCAAAGCACCGACTTGCCATCGGGGGTATAGTTAACATTCTCGCAGGCAAAAAGTCCGTTCACCAGACCCTCCATTTCTTCATTGCTCAACACCTGTCCATGAGGTATCGCTGCCTGACGGGCCATCGAGAGTGCCAGAGCCGTATTGATTTCATCCATGGCAGACACACCTTTCTCTACAGCACTTGCCACCATATCCTGCACCAGTTTCACAGGATTCATTCCCTCCAAACCGGCAGGCACCGAGTTGACGGCATAGCTGCCACCTCCCAGGTCTTCCAGTTCAAAGCCCATCTCCTTCATCTCGGGCAATATCTTGTCGAAGATAACCTTCTCTGACATCGGAAACTGAACCACCTCCGGGAAAAGTACCTTCTGAGAGTGGAAAGTGCGATCCTTCAGCTGGCGCAGATACTGCTCATACAGAATACGTACATGGGCACGATGCTGGTCGATAATCATCAAGCCCGATTTCACGGCAGTCATGATATACTTGCCCTTATACTGATAATGCGAAGGCGATTTCTCTGCGATGATGCTGCTTGCCGATGTGGCAGAACCCGTTTCCTGTTCCGGTTCATCAAAGAGTTCCATCGTATGCTGCTGCTCATCCTGATCTTTCAGACCCTCGTAAAGCTGCTCCCAGTGCTGGTCAACCTCCGGTTTGGTACTGGAAGGACCCGGAAAACTCGCTCCCACAGGCTTGGCATTAGACGTAGCACGAACCTTGAATGGATTATAACTAGGATTCAAACTGATCTTCGGAGCCGGCGTCGATGCAGGAACCTCAGGATTATAGACAGGAATCTCCGGCTTGTCCTCGGTATCGAAGTCGATGGTTGGCACATCGTTAAACATGCCGATACTCTCCTTCACGGCTGCCGAGAGAATCTGCCAGATAGCCTGCTCGTTCTCAAACTTAATTTCAGTCTTGGTAGGGTGAATATTCACATCGATGTCTTTAGGATCTACCTCGAAATAGAGGAAGTAAGGCACCTGCTCACCCAGCGGAATCAATCGGTCGTATGCTGCCATCACCGCCTTGTTGAAGTAAGGATGCTTCATGTATCTTCCGTTGACAAAGAAGAACTGATGAACACCCTTCTTGCGAGCCGACTCCGGTTTGCCGGCAAAGCCCGTTACCTTGCACATAGTGGTTTCCACGTTCACAGGCAACAAGTCGTGATTAAACTTCTTGCCGAAGATATCCAGAATGCGCTGGCGAAGATTCGCCGCCCGCAGATTGAACACTTCCGTACCATTGCTGCGCAAGGTAAAGGTAATCTGCGGATTCACCAGGGCGATGCGCTCAAAGGCAGTCAGGATATTATTCAGTTCGGTGGCGTTCGACTTGAGGAACTTTCTTCGAGCTGGAACATTATAGAAGATGTTGCTCACCGAGAAGATGGTTCCCACGGCACAGGCACAAGGCTCCTGCCGCTCATATCGTGAACCCGAGATAACAACCAAAGTTCCAATCTCGTCACTTTCCTGTCGGGTTTTCAGTTCCACTTGCGCCACAGCGGCGATAGAGGCCAGAGCCTCCCCACGGAATCCCATGGTGCGGAGTGCAAAGAGATCGTCTGCCTTGCGGATCTTCGAGGTGGAATGACGCTCGAAAGCGAGTCGGGCATCAGTCTCCGACATTCCCTTGCCATCATCAATAACCTGGATGTTGGTGCGACCGGCATCCACTACAGACACATGGATATTCCTGGCGCCTGCATCCACAGCGTTCTCAACCAGCTCTTTGATTACAGAAGCCGGACGCTGTATCACCTCTCCTGCTGCTATCTGGTTAGCAACAGAATCGGGTAAAAGTTGAATGACATCACTCATCGTCGTTTAGATTTTAAAATAAGAACTATACTATTGTTCAGACTCGTTTTTCTTAAGTGTCTGAAGCGGAGCCTGATGGCGCTTGATTTCCTTCAGCTCGGAACCCTTCGCCTTGCCACGCCATACGTAGATGTCGTTTTTATCCTTTGGTCGAAGATCTTCGAACCAGGCAAAATTAGGCAATTTATATTTGGCTGGCGGAATCTGCGTAATCGGATACATCGTACTGGTAAACTTGTTGGTCCAAATCTTATCCAGCTTTCTTGCCGCTCCCAGATACATACGCATGGTATCAGTCTCCAGATAATTGAGACCCACCAGCGAACTGTCCTTATCGTTGGTCATGTAGTAGATGGTCTGCACATTACCGATGGCTTCCGACATCTTCATCTCGCCCTTGTCGAAATACGACTTCATCTCGCTGGAAGTTATCTGATTATAGTGTTCCTTATCGGGCATCTGTTCGATGGAAAGCGCCTGACGCAACACATGGGCAAAACGGATGGTGGAATCTGCCATATACACCTTGATTTCCTCGCCCAGCAACTGGCGGTTGGCATTCCAGGTGATAGGATCCTTATACATCGTCATGCAGGAATCCTGCGAATTGAAGACCAGGGAGTCGCACACTGCCTGAACATCGTTGCGGAAGGCACGGACATGCGGATAGGCATGCACCTTGCGATATACGGAATCGGTATTGATGTTGAAAGTGTAGATACGCATCGTATCCGAATGCATCCACAGGGTATCTTTCTGCGAATAGTCGATAACTACAGGATTCCTGGTAGCGAATCCCTTGCCGGTTTTCTCGTTATATCGGAGATAGTTGCAAGTGAGCGTATTCTTATTCTTCTTATCCACATACACCACATTGCCATAACCCGTGCTCTCGCCATTCTTCACATAGTAGAGACTGTCGCCAGTGATAGACTTGTCCTTATCCACCAGCGTAGATCGGCCAAAGAGCTTCGCCTTATCGGTCTTGGTATCATAGTAACCATCGTGGGTGTTCACCACGCTGGCACCCGAAATAATCTTCGATGGTCCCACCAGGTGGGCTGTGGATGTAGGTACGTCATAATACAGGGTATCGGTGGTAATCACATCCTTGCCGCTTCGCAACTTCACGTTGAAGACGAACTTTGCCTCTCGGGTCTCGGTGTGATACTCTCCCCAGTCGGAAACCAGCTTGTCCTTACCGTCAATCAGCGTACCGCCATCAAAGAAGTTAGCCATGTTATACAGACGGTCGAAATCCAGGCTGTCGGTAAGCAGCGTCTGTCGGCGATGGCGCAGCACCACGTTCTTGCGGGCATGCATCATCTGCATCATTCCGTCGTAATCAGCCCGTTCGCAGGTAAGCGACAGGGTGTCTCCCTGGCGGTAATGCACATGTCCAAATGCCTTCACCGAGTTGGACCCCTGGTAGAAATAGGCACTGTCGCAGGTGAGATGACCGCCCTGATGCATGAACGAAACCTTACCCTTCACTATCTGGGCATCTGGATTGCTTCCATACATGTCGTAACGCAACTCATCGGCATGGAGCAGATACACTCTGTCACCCTGAGGGCGCTTCTTGTGTTTCTTCTTAGGTGCCTGCATAGCTAGCACCAAAGAAAACCCAAATAGGCATAGAATCAATGCGAAAAAGATTCTATGCCCGTTCTTGAAATTATTATAATGTCTGTTACTGATCATTTAACCCAACCTTGATATTCAAATTTGCAATCTTTGTAACGATCGTTCATGCGAACGTAGGTCTTCTTTATCTTGTCAACCACCCAATCATGCAAAGTCTTTTCTCTTTCCTTGGCAAGTACCACGTCCTTCATCACCTGGAAGTCTTCGGTAATGGTTGCTCTATGACCATCCACACGGCTCACCAGCTTGATCAGGGCACAAGTAGTCTTGCCCTTGCTGTTTACCATGGTGAAAGGTGCAGAAACCTGACCTACCTTCATGGTATCTACCACACGTGCCACCTCGGTAGGAAGATCCTTCATCTGGAACTTAGAGGTGCGGTCGGCAGATGTTGCATTTGCCATCAAACCTTTGTTATTTCGGGTGTCCTTATCGTCAGACAAGGCACCAGCTGCCTCCTCGAAACTGAACTTCTTGGCACGGATATCGTTACCGATGGAATCCAGACGACCGATTGACTTGTCGATAGCCTCCTGAGAAACCATTGGCTTCAGCAGGATGTGGCGGCACTTGATCTTGTCACCACGCTTGTCGATAAGCTGGATGATATGGTAACCGAACTCCGACTCTACAATCTTGGAAATCTTCTTCGGGTCGGTCAGGTTGAATGCCACGTTGGCAAACGCTGGGTCCAGCATACCTCTACCGATATAATCCATCTCTCCACCCATACGGGCAGAACCCGGGTCTTCACTATACAGACGGGCCAAGGTTGCGAAAGTAGTCTCCCCCTTGTTCACACGATCGGTGAAGTCACGCAACTGGTTCTTGACACGATTGATTTCCTCCATAGGAATACGAGGCTGCATGGTGAGAATCTCCACCTCCACCTCGGTTGGCACGAAAGGAATGCTGTCTGCTGGCAAGTTGTTGAAATACTTGCGCACCTGGGCAGGCGATACCTTGATATCCTTCACCAGTTCCTGCTTCATCTTCTGGATGAGCTGCTGGTTCTTGAAGTCGTCGTGCATCTGCTGGCGCATCTGGGTAATGCTCTGCTTGCGGTACTCCTCCAGTTTCTCACGGGAACCAATCATGGAAACCCAGTGATTAATCTGGTCGTCGATGCCCTGCATCACCTCTGATTCAGAGACCTCGATACTGTCGATGGCTGCCTGATGCAGGAAGAGCTTCTGCACCGCAAGCTGTTCCGGGATAGAACAGTCTGGGTCGCCAGCATACTTGATTCCCTCTGCTTCAGCCTGAAGTCGAGTCACCTCGACATCCGACTTCAAGATAGCTTCATCGCCGACTACCCAAATCACTTCGTCAACGACGCTGCCTGGGGCCACATTCTCCGAGTCGTTCATCGCCTCCTGCTGGCTCGAATCAGCTTCGGCAGCCGAGGCATGGCGGCTCATCCCCATACGTGAGGCGCTTGCGCTCATGCCGATAACCAGGAGCAAAGCCACAAACGCCAGACTCATTTTATATCCAGTATTCATTGATACGTCCGTTCTGATAAATATATATTAATGTTTGTTTACCGTAGCCAACACCTTAGGGTCAACCACGTACTGATATTTCTTTCTCAAATCAGCCACCCATTCCTTCTCCAGCTGATCCTGATAGTCAGCAACAACCAGCGCCTTCACGTCGGTATATTCCTTAGGACCTTTTTTGAGAATCTTTCCGAAAGTGGCATCAATAGGATAATCCTTCACCTTCTCTACCTTGGCATTCTTCTTGAACACCACCGAGTCGATCAAGGCATTGTCTCCCTCCTTGAAGATACCCTTCTCCACACGAATGCGCACCACCGAGTCGGCATTGAAAGCATTGCGCAGCAACTCAGCCCATTCGCTGAAAGGTTTTCCTTTTACACATTTCTTTACGGCTGCCACATCAGCGGCATCCTTTACATGGTAAGCGATGCCCTTGAAACGAGGCTGCTCCCACTTGTATTTCTTCTTGTTCTTGGCAAAATAAGCAGCCAAAGCCTTTTCGTCTTTCGCAGCCTTTTCCCAAACCATGCGGTTGCTGATCTCATAGAGCATCAGTCCGTCGTGGTATTCCTGTACCAGATATTTCAGGTTGCTGTCCTTGGCAGTCAACTCGGCTGTCTTCTGGTCCAAGATTGTCTCGCGGTCGGTTCCCGCAGGCAATGTCTTCACGATAGAATCCAACTTCTGGTCAACGATTCTCTCTCTGATTCCCCTTGCATCGATGAAACGTAAGATATCGTTCTTCACCGAATCGTATGGGAAGAAGTCTTGCTTATCTTCCAGTTTAATGATGTGATAACCAAACTCCGACAAAACCGGTTTGCTGATTTCTCCCTTCTTCAGGGCGAATGCAGTTTCCTCGAAAGCCTTCACCGTCTGTCCCTTCGAAATCCAGGCAATATCGCCACCTCTTACGGCAGAACCCTTATCGTCTGAGTATTTCCTGGCCATCTCGGCAAAGTCAGCACCCTTCACCAACTTCTTTACCTTCCTGTTCTTTACCTTCTCGATAACATAATGGTCGGCAAGGGCATTATAGATAGAGTCAGCCTTCAGCTTCGCCTTCTCCTGTTCCTCGGCTGTGGCCTTCTGTCCTAAACGTATCATGATGTGGGCTGGTCTAACCATACCACCCGCCTTGGTGACACGTTCCTTGGTTTCATTATAAATTTTATGCGCTTCCGCAACGAGATCTGCTTCATTGATCATCGTAGGACGAATCTGCTGGTCGCGATACTGAAGGAATTCCTTCTTGAAGGAACTGAGCGTATCGATACGGGCCTCCTTAGCTGCCAACACCTTGAGCTTGTAATTAACGAACAAGTCAACATACTCATCAACAGATTTCTTGTCGATGACACCCTCGGAATTGTTTTTGTTGTAAGAATATTCAAATTCGGAACGACTGACTGGCTGACCATTGATGGTCATGATAGTAGGGTCGTCGTTTTGAGCAAAAGCTATGCTCCCGGAAAGGAGCATAGCTGCGAAAAGCGCATAAAATTTCATAATTTCTATTCAAATAATTATTCAGGACGGCTGTAGTTAGGAGCCTCACTGGTGATAGTGATATCATGTGGGTGGCTCTCCAATACACCGGCATTTGTAATACGAGTAAACTTAGCGTTGTGCAAGTTCTCAATGGTGAAAGCACCGCAATAACCCATACCTGAACGCAAGCCACCAATCAACTGGTAGATTACTTCCTGTACAGTTCCCTTGTAAGGTACACGACCAGCGATACCCTCTGGTACGAGCTTCTTCACGTCCTTGGTGTCGCTCTGGAAGTAACGGTCCTTAGAACCATTCTTCTGCTCCATAGCCTCCAATGAACCCATACCACGATAGCTCTTGAACTTACGGCCATTGAAGATGATAGTGTCGCCAGGACTCTCCTCGGTACCTGCTACCAATGAACCGATCATCACGCAGCTACCGCCAGCAGCCAACGCCTTCACGACATCGCCAGAGTAGCGCAAGCCACCATCGGCAATCAATGGAACACCTGTGCCCTGCAATGCAGAGTAAACATCATAAACAGCACTCAACTGTGGTACGCCCACACCGGCAACCACACGGGTAGTACAGATGGAACCAGGACCGATACCCACCTTTACACCATCAGCACCATTCTCTACCAGGAACTTGGCAGCCTCGCCAGTAGCCACGTTACCTACCACAACATCTACCTGTGGGAAAGCAGCCTTTACCTGCTTCAACTTCTCAATCACACCCTTAGAGTGACCATGAGCAGTATCGATGACGATGGCATCAGCACCAGCCTCAACCAAAGCCTTAGCACGATCCATGGTATCCACGGTAACACCTACACCGGCTGCTACACGCAGACGACCCTTAGAGTCCTTGCAAGCCATTGGCTTATCCTTTGCCTTGGTAATGTCCTTGTAGGTAATCAAACCAACCAGGTGGTTCTCGCTGTCAACTACAGGGAGTTTCTCAATCTTGTTCTCCTGCAGGATGGCAGCGGCAGCAATCAGGTCGGTCTGGATGTGAGTGGTAACCAAGTTCTCGCTGGTCATCACCTCATCAATCTTCTTGTCCATGTGGCGCTCGAAGCGGAGGTCACGGTTGGTAACAATACCTACGAGATGGTTCTCATCATCCACTACAGGAATACCACCGATATGATAATCGTGCATCATATCAAGGGCATCCTTCACTGTACTACCGCGACGGATAGTGACAGGGTCATAAATCATACCATTCTCAGCACGCTTCACGATGGCAACCTGACGAGCTTGCTCCTCGATGCTCATGTTCTTGTGGATAACACCAATACCACCTTCACGGGCGATGGCAATCGCCATAGAAGCCTCGGTAACGGTGTCCATCGCTGCTGTTACGAATGGAACGTTCAACTCGATGTTACGAGAGAACTTGGTTTTCAACTCTACCTGTTTTGGTAGTACCTCTGAATACGCAGGGATAAGAAGGACGTCGTCGTAAGTGAGACCGTCCATTACAATTTTATCTGCAACAAATGATGACATATTGTAACCTTTAAAAATTTATTGCGTGCAAATTTAGCAATAATTTCTCAGATAGAGTTCGCTTTTCACGAAAATCTTACCTTATTAATGCTATTTAACGTGATTAGTTGGCTTGTTCGGACAAAAACTTGATTCTAATCAGTCTGATGTCCTCTTCTGTGTAGTCTTCGTCCAACTCATCAAGTGCCGCATCCAAGTCGTCGGTTTCACTCTCCATGAAGTAGTCGTAGATGTCGTCTATCTTGTCGTCATCCATCCTGTCTTCTATGAAATAATCGATGTTCAACTTGGTGCCGCTATACACGATTGCTTCTATTTCATCTAACAAATCGGCAAACTCCAGACCCTTGGCACTCGCCAGATCTTCCAGATCCACCTGGCGGTCGATGCTCTGAATGATGTTCACCTTGAGCAGCGACTTCTTGGCCACTGTCTTCACGCGGATTTCCTCCGGACGCTCGATGCCGTTTTCCTGACAGTAGTCATGAATCAGCTTGCAGAATTCCTTGCCGTAGCGCTTCGCCTTGCCGGCACCCACGCCCTGGATGTTCTGCAGCTCCTGCAGGTCGTGCGGATACATGGTAGCCATCTGCTCCAGCGAGATATCCTGGAAGATGACGTATGGTGGCAGCTTGTGCTTCTTGGCCACATTCTTGCGCAAGGCTTTCAGCATGGCAAAGAGTGCAGGGTCTAATGCCTCCACATTGTTGCCGCTGTCATGACCACTCTCCACATAATCGTCCTTGAATTCCTTGTCGGCTACTATCATGAACGATTTCGGATCCTTCAAGTAACGCTTGCCGGCAGCAGTAAGCTTCAGCAAGCCGTAGTTCTCTACGTCTTTCTTCAGATAGCCCGCTATCAGTGCCTGGCGAATCACTGGGTTCCATACCTTGGCATCCATATCCTCGCCGGCACCGAACTCCTCCAGCTGGTCGTGCTTGTGCGATACGATATCGTCGGTACCACGACCCTTCACGAAGTCGATGATATATTCCTGACGGAAGTTCTCCTTCACGGCAGCCACTGCCTGCAATACCACCACCAGGGCATCCTTGGCCTCAAACTTCTCGGAAGGATGCAGGCAGTTGTCGCAGTTATGGCAGTTCTCCACATCATATTCCTCGCCGAAGTAGTGCAGCAGCATCTTGCGGCGGCAAACCGAGGATTCGGCGTATGCCGCAGTTTCCTGCAAGAGCTGTCGGCCGATGTCCTGCTCTGCCACAGGCTTGTTCTCCATAAACTTCTCCAGCTTTCTCAGGTCCTTGCGTGCGTAGAAAGCAATGCAGATGCCTTCGCCTCCGTCGCGTCCAGCACGTCCGGTCTCCTGATAGTAGCCTTCCAGACTCTTAGGGATATCATAGTGGATAACAAATCTTACATCCGGCTTGTCGATACCCATACCGAAGGCGATGGTAGCCACAATCACGTCGAGACGCTCCATCAGGAAGTCGTCCTGGGTCTGCGAACGGGTGGCAGAATCCAGACCGGCATGATAAGGTGCAGCCTTGATGTCGTTAGCCTTCAACACCTCGGCCAACTCCTCCACCTTCTTTCTAGACAGACAATAGATGATACCACTCTTACCTGGATGCTGACGGATAAACATGATAATCTGGCGATCTATGTCGTTAGTCTTCTGACGTACTTCATAGAAGAGGTTTGGGCGGTTGAACGAGCTCTTGAACTCTCGGGCATCAATAATGCCCAGGTTCTTCTTGATATCTGTGCGCACCTTGTCGGTAGCCGTAGCCGTAAGTGCAATCACCGGTGCCTTGCCTATCTCGTTGATAATAGGGCGTATGCGTCTATACTCTGGGCGGAAGTCATGTCCCCACTCAGAGATACAGTGCGCCTCATCGATAGCGTAGAACGAAATCTTGACACTTCTCAAGAATTCCACGTTGTCCTCCTTGGTCAAGGATTCCGGTGCCACATAAAGGAGTTTGGTCTTACCACTCAAGATATCACCCTTCACCTTCTCGATGGCCGATTTGTTGAGGGATGAATTGAGATAGTGAGCCACACCATCATCTTCGCTCAATCCATTGATAACATCCACCTGGTTCTTCATCAAGGCGATCAATGGCGAGATGACAATGGCTGTTCCATCCATAATCAGGGATGGCAACTGATAGCACAAGCTCTTACCACCACCTGTCGGCATCAGCACAAACGTGTCGTTGCCGTCCATCAGGTTCCTGATAATAGCCTCTTGTTCGCCTTTAAAGGAATCGAAACCGAAATAATGTTTCAATTGCTCCGTAAGATTTACCTGTTCCGTCATATCCAACTAGTTATTTTTTTATGTCTTTATATGGTATGTAGAAACCAATTGGGCGACGAAGCCCAACTGGTTTACGTTTTATTTCATCGAATCACGATTGGCTCTGCGGGAAATTTAAGCAGATTCCAGCTTTCCCAGATGAGCCTTGTCCAGCTGATGCTGGGCGTAATCCAATGTTACTTCGAATTTATCTACCTCCTGAGAAGGAACCTCGAACATGGCGTCGGTCATCACCGCCTCCACGATAGAACGAAGTCCACGGGCACCCAACTTATACTCCACTGCCTTATCCACCATGTAGTCGAGTGAATCCTCAGTAAAGCTCAGCTTGATGCCGTCCATCTCGAAGAGTTTCATATACTGCTTCACGATAGAGTTCTTAGGCTCTACCAGGATCTTGCGCAATGCATCACGGTCTAATGGGTTGAGATAGGTGAGCACCGGCAAGCGGCCGATGATTTCAGGAATCAAGCCAAACGCCTTCAGGTCTTGTGGCAAGATATACTTCATCAGGTCCTTCTTATCCACCTTAGATACATTCTGCACAGAGTTGTAACCCACCACATGGGTATTGAGTCGCTGTGCTATCTTGCGCTCGATGCCATCGAAGGCACCGCCGCAGATAAAGAGGATATTCTTGGTATCCACATGGATGTAATCCTGGTCTGGATGCTTGCGGCCTCCCTTTGGCGGAACGTTTACCATGGTTCCCTCCAGCAGTTTCAGGAGTCCCTGCTGCACACCCTCACCACTTACGTCGCGGGTAATAGATGGGTTGTCGCTCTTGCGGGCTATCTTGTCAATCTCATCGATGAACACGATGCCGCGCTGGGCAGCCTCCACATTATAGTCGGCCACCTGGAGCAGACGGGAAAGGATACTCTCCACATCCTCACCCACATAACCAGCCTCTGTAAACACAGTGGCATCTACGATGGTGAATGGCACATCGAGCATCTTGGCGATGGTACGGGCCAGCAGAGTCTTACCAGTACCCGTGCTACCCACCATGATGATGTTGCTCTTCTCTATCTCCACGCCATCCTTATCCTCAGGCTGCTGTAAACGCTTGTAGTGGTTATATACCGATACAGCCAGATGGCGCTTAGCCTGATCCTGTCCTATGATATACTCGTCCAGATATTCCTTGATTGCCATAGGCTTTGGCACGTCCTTCAACACGAACTTGCCATCCGCTCCATTCTGCGGGCTCAACACGCCAGTCTGCTGCACTATATCATATGCCTGCTTGGCGCAATCCTCACAGATATAGCCATTGACACCCGTGATCAACAACTTAACTTCCGTTTCACTTCTTCCACAGAAGCTACAAACTTTCTTTGGCATAATGCTTTTTCCTTTATTACTTCTTTATACCTTATTATATATATAGTATTATATATAGTAGCTTACCTTATTATATATATAGCAGCTTACTTACGTACCAGCACATTGTCAATCATGCCATACTCCTTAGCCTCCTCGGCAGTCATCCAGTAGTTACGGTCGCTGTCGGCATATACCTTGTCGTATGGAGTATGAGAGTGCTCAGAGATGATGGTGTAGAGTTCCTTCTTCATCTTCAGAATCTCGCGGGCCTCAATCTCGATATCAGAAGCCTGACCCTGCACACCACCCAATGGCTGGTGAATCATCACGCGGCTATGAGGCAAGGCAGAACGCTTGCCCTCCTTACCTGAAACGAGCAGCACGGCAGCCATAGAGGCAGCCATACCTGTACAGATGGTAGCCACATCGCTTGAGATAAACTGCATGGTATCATAGATACCCAATCCGGCAGTAACACTACCGCCAGGACTGTTCAGATAGATAGAGATATCCTTGCCGCTATCCACAGAGTCGAGATAGAGCAACTGTGCCTGCAGGGTGTTGGCAGTATAATCATCAATCTCGGTTCCCAGGAAGATGATGCGGTCCATCATCAATCGTGAGAACACATCCATCTGAGTAACGTTCAGCTGACGCTCCTCCAGAATGTAAGGGTTCAAATACTTCGCCTGCGCATTCATTACATCGTCAAGCACCATTCCATTCATGCCAAGATGCTTGGTAGCATATTTTCTAAAATCGTTCATATCTTATTATTATTTTCTTCATTTTTAGGAACGAAAAAAGAGGTTATCGACCTCATCATCCCGTTCGGTGGAACAAAGATAATAAAAAAAGTCGATAACCTCGTAATTATTTGAAGTTTTTTTTCAAAAAAATGTTATTCCTGCATCATCTTGTTGAAATCCTCTACAGAAATCTCCTTTTCGTTGAGTTTTACGGCACCCTTAAGAGCCACAGCCAACTTGCGATCGATAGAACGCTCTACCAATGCATCAACTGAATCACCCTTCTTGAGAATCTCGTTTGCATAGTTCTCGATGTACTCCTCAGGAATGTTGGTCATGCCATACTGAGCGAACTGAGCACGGGCAGCTTCCTTAGCTGTCTCCTTGATGTCCTCATCGTTCACCTTGATGTCCTGAGCCTTGATGAGCTGCTCCTTGATGAGGTGCCATGTCAACTCCTTGATGCTCTGCTCGTAGTTCTTCTCTACGAACTCCTCACCCTTATCCTTGTTGTTAGCCAACATGATGCGCTTCAAGAGTGCGTCTGGATAAGTCAACTCGCCTACCTTCTTCTCGCAGTGCTCGCGAACGTCGAGAATGAACTTGTAGTCAGAGTCGTTAACCAACTGCTCCTGCAAGCCCTCAGCAATCTTAGCACGGAAAGCAGCCTCGTCCTTCACGTCAGTATCCTCACCGAATACCTGCTTGAAGAGCTCCTCATTTACCTCGTGCTTCTTGAAGCGCTGGATCTCTGTAATCTGGAAGCTGAACTCAGACTCCAAGTCAGCCACAGCCTCACGCTCAATCTTCAAGAGAGTAGAAACCTCTGTATCGTTCTCTGGGTAAGCCTTCTTAGGGTTGAATGTGATGATATCACCGAGCTTAGCACCGTTGAAGAGGTTCTTCTGCTCCTCTACCTTGATGTAGCTAGGCATCAGGATAGCACCCTCTACTGTGATACCGCCTTCCTTGGTGTTACCGTTCTCGTCGAGCTCACGGATGTCACCCTTCAAAAGGTCGTTCTCCTCATACTGCTCGCCCTTCTCGTAGCTACCTGCACGCTGAGCGTACATCTCTACCTGCTGGTCGAGAATCTTGTCGTCAACCTTGATGTTATAGTAATCAACCTTGTCGCGACCGTTGAGAGTTACCTTGAACTCAGGTGCAACAGCGATGTCGAACATGAATGTGAATGTAGTACCCTTCTCCAAGTCAGCTGGCTCCTGCTTCTCAGATGGAAGAGGCTCGCCGAGCATCTGAATCTTGTTTTCCTGTACATACTTGTAAATCTCCTGGCCTACGATCTTGTTGATAGCCTCCATCTTTACAGATGGGCCAAACTGGCGCTTAATCATACCCATAGGAGCCTGACCAGGACGGAAACCTGGAACGTTAGCCTTCTTACGGTAATCTTTCAATGTCTTCTCAACCTCGTTCTTGTAGTCATCCTCCTCTACTACGAGAGTCAAGAGACCGTTAATCTTGTCAGGATTTTCAAATGAAACTTTCATCTTGATTTCTTTTTTATTATGTTATTATTAAATTTTCTTTTTAATTCATTTTCTCTTTTTCCAATTGGTTTAGGCTCTCCATCTGTCTTTTTGGTTTGCACTCTACGCAATCGGCTTGCAAAATTACACAAATTTAATGGATATACCTAATATATAAGAGAAAAATTTGATTTTTTAACCATCTTTCTCCACTTCTTTGGCTTTTTTCTGCTCATCAAGCAGCTGGAAGTCCTTCTTGCGGAGCACAAAACTGGTAGTAAGATACTTCTCCTTCACCGTCTTGTTCTCTGCCAGTTCCTCTGGTGTACCCTGGAAAAGGATGCGGCCCTCGAAGAGCAGATAGGCTCTGTCGGTGATGGTAAGTGTCTCATCCACATTGTGGTCGGTGATGAGGATACCGATGTTGCGGTACTTCAGCTTCCACACGATGTGCTGGATTTCCTCCACCTGGATAGGATCCACGCCGGCAAACGGCTCATCGAGCATGATGAACTTAGGGTCGTTGGCCAGGCAGCGTGCTATCTCCACACGGCGGCGCTCACCACCCGAAAGCTGGTCGCCCAGGTTCTTGCGCACCTTCTGAAGGTCGAAGTCGTTAATCAGACTCTCCAGTTTCTCCTTCTGGTAGTCCTTAGACTTGCCCGTCATCTCCAATACCGACATGATGTTGTCCTCCACACTCATCTTGCGGAACACGCTCGCCTCCTGCGGCAGATATCCTATGCCGGCACGCGCACGCTTATACACCGGAAACTTCGTAATTTCCTGGTCGCCCAGATAAACATGGCCTTCGTTTGGTACCACCAAGCCCGTGGTCATATAGAAAGAGGTGGTCTTGCCGGCACCGTTAGGTCCCAGCAAACCCACAATCTCACCTTGTTTTACATTTATCGTCACGCCGTTGGCAACAGTTCGCTTGCCATAGCGTTTCACCAACCCTTCCGTTCTGAGAACCAGTTTTTCTTCGGAAGCAGGTTGTCCTTGATTCTTTATTTCGTCCATAATTAGCTAATTTGGTTGCAAAAATACTAAAAAAGGTGGAAATATCGCTTTAAAAATCAAAAACTATTCATAATATTGCAGTTTTTTAGAGGATTTTGGTTAATTTTGCACCATAATTTTAATTTTGCAGCATAATTTATAGATTATATAGCATGATAATAGAAAAATGGCTTACCACCTTCGGTAAATATCTCATATTGATGGGGCGCTCATTCTCCCGTCCTGAGCGCATGCGCATGTTCCTGAAACAATACATCAAGGAGATGTCGCAGCTGGGTGTCGATTCCATCGGCATCGTGCTTCTCATCTCGTTCTTCATCGGTGCGGTTATCTGCATCCAGATGAAACTCAACATCCAGAGTCCCTGGATGCCGCGATGGGTTTCGGGCTATACCACCCGAGAAATCATGCTGCTGGAGTTCTCTTCCAGCATCATGTGTCTGATTCTGGCGGGTAAGGTAGGTTCCAACATTGCCTCTGAGCTGGGCACCATGCGAGTAACCCAGCAGATTGACGCCCTCGACATCATGGGTGTCAACTCGGCGTGCTACCTGATTCTTCCTAAGATTCTGGGCCTGGTTACCATCATGCCGTTCCTCGTTATCTTCTCATCCCTGCTGGGCACGGTGGGTGCTTATGCCACGGCCTACATCGGCCACATCCTGCCACCCGACGACCTGACCCTGGGATTGCAGCACAACTTCAACCAGTGGTTTGTATGGATGAGTATCATCAAGAGTCTCTTCTTCGCATTCATCATTTCGAGTGTGGCATCGTATTTCGGATACACCGTAGAAGGCGGTTCGGTAGAGGTAGGAAAGTCTTCCACCGATGCCGTGGTATGCTCCAGCGTACTCATCCTCTTCTCTGATGTGTTCCTCACCCAGATACTCTCTTAAACTCTCTCTAAAATTCTCTCTTAAATTCTCAGTTAAAGAAGTGAACTATGATAGAAGTTAAAAATCTTACGAAAAAATTCGGCGATAAGACCGTACTCGATAATATCAGCGTGCAATTCGAAACCGGCAAGACCAATCTGATCATCGGTCAGAGTGGTTCGGGAAAGACGGTTTTGGTGAAGAACCTCGTCGGACTCCTGGAACCTACCAGCGGTCAGGTGCTCTACGATGGTCGTGACTTTGTTCACATGAACAAGAAGGAGAAGGTGATGATGCGCCGTGAGATGGGAATGATTTTCCAGAGCGCCGCCCTTTTCGACTCGCTCAATGTATTGGAAAACGTGATGTTTCCGCTCGATATGTTTTCCAACCTTAATTATAAGGAACGCGTGAAGCGCGCACAGGAATGTCTAGACCGTGTAAACCTGATAGAAGCCCAGCAGAAATATCCTGGTGAAATTTCGGGTGGCATGCAGAAGCGTGTGGCAATAGCCCGTGCCATCGTGATGAACCCGAAGTATCTCTTCTGCGATGAGCCAAACTCTGGTCTCGACCCGAAGACATCACTCGTCATCGACGAACTTCTCTCGGGCATCACCAAGGATTACAACATGACCACCATCATCAATACCCACGATATGAACTCGGTGATGGGCATCGGCGAGAACATCTGCTTCATCTACCAGGGCCACAAGGAGTGGCAGGGCAACAAAAACCAGGTAATGAGCGCCACCAACGAGAAGCTCAACGACCTCGTCTTCGCCTCCGATTTGTTCAGAAAGGTGAAGAAGGCAGAGATGAAAGAAGAAAGCAAAAGGGAGTGACGGTATGTAGCGGCAGAGATTTTTGCCAAATACTCTTCACTCTTCACCCATCCCTCGCAAACGCCCTGTTTATCGGGAGGTGCGAGGGGTGGGTGAAGAGTGAAGAGTATTTCATGACTCCATTGTTTATTCAAATCTCGGAATCAAGAATCCCAGGGGGTGGTCTTGTGCTCCTATCTCTTATGGCAGGTTTTACTATGCCGTATGGACAGCCAACTAGCAGATATGAAGACAGTTGGCTGTTCTAGGTAAGACAGTGAACTGTTCCGGTTCCGCCAGTTAACTGTTCTACGTAAACAGTTAACTAGCCAGACCTACCTATGTCATCCAGAAAAGATACCTGTTGCAGTACCAGCCTTAGTTACCTTGATATGCAAATCCTCAGCGTAGAATTGCAATCCAGCGGAGCGCCTGACGGGTAACTTATACTAAGAGAAACGCCTAGTGGATAATGTACATACACTACGACTGAAGCTGCTTCAGCTGGTCTTCTGTTAATCCTGTAGCTTGCATGATTTGAGACCAAGGCATACCAATTGCCAACATGTTACGGGCAACTTCAGCTTTACCTTTAGCTATTCCCTTTTCCTCACCATCAACATAAGAGCCATAAAGGCCGGAGTAGTAATCGTCAATAGCCTTAATACTTTCATCGTATTTTTCCTGCTCCTCACTACTCAGGCAACGAACATCTGCCAATTTTGCAAGATGATCAAATATCTTCTTTTGTGCCGTAAAAGGCAATCTTTCCAATACTTCCATATACTTCAATACATAAATCCATTTTTCAAAACCAGTCTCGCATTCTTCCTCACTCTTATCAAAGAAGGGAAGAGAAAGATAGATGAAACGAAGCTTATCAGAAAACATAGAGTCACAAGACTTCTCCCTCAAAGCAACGTCTGTCCTAAACTTTGTCACCTCATGCTCCCTTGGCATAAAATTCATGATGCAAACCACATAAACCGGCACAAACTGGTATAAAACAGCAGTACGGACACCTGCTTCATCAAACTTCTTGCGCTGGGCAACAAAAGCCTTACTAGCATAATAGATGGAACGATTCACAAAGAAGGGTACCCATCTGTTCTGCATCTCAACGATGAAATGCTTATCATCGTCGGTAACACAATAGATATCAAAGATGCAGCCACGGAGATCATTAGTATCTCCAAGCTGTTCCTTATCCTTGAATGTTACGTCCTTGATTTGAAACTCACCTTCAAACAAGTCGTTCAAAAAATTAATCAGCAAGTCCTTGCTGAACTCTTGACCGAAGAGACGCTTGAAGCCCCAGTCGGTAAAGGGGTTGATGTATCTACCCATAAAAATCGTTTTATATTATACAATTCTGCTGCGAAGATACACTTTTTTATTGAAACTTCCTAGAATTTCCGGGATTTTCTTTCAAAAAGGTGGAAAGGAAGAGGTATAGGGGTATAAGTCACACAGATTTCACAATTCTTGACCTAAAAGGCTTCGCTGACTCTCGAAGCCTGCTTCATGGATCGGTGAAGCAGGCTTCATTAATCATTGGAACAACTACGACTGAAGCTGCTTCAGCTGGTCTTCTGTTAATCCTGTAGCTTGCATGATTTGAGACCAAGACATACCCATTGCCAACAAGTTACGGGCAACTTCCAAACCTTTAGACAGTTCACCTTTCGCCATTCCTTCAGCCATTCCTTCAGCACGCCCTTTCGCCATTCCTTTAGCCATTCCTTTTTCCATTCCTCTCTTCTCATCAAACTTTCTGGTGGCGTATATATCACGCATATTCTTGATGTCCTCATCATAAAGTTCAAGTTCCTCGCGGGAAAGCTTGCGGAGGTCGCCTATCTCTGCCAACTTGCGGAAGACTGGATACTTCTCGCTGAATGGCATCTGCTCAAACATGTTCATATTCTTCATTATATAAATCCAACAATCAAATATATCCATACACTCTGCCTCCGTGTGCTTGTCGAACAATGGCAACTGGAGGTACACAATACGCATCCTGTCGGACACTCGCTGGTGTGTTTGCAAATCGGTAAGCACCAGGTCGGTACGAAATTTCTTTAGTATAGGACTATCCAACACGAAATCCATGAAACACACCGTATAGACTGGAGCCAAATGATAGTCCCATATACCACGAATACCCTGCTGCACAATGGCACGTGCCGTGTAATACAATGCCCTGTCGGCAAAGTATTCCTGTTCTTTCTTCTGCATCTCGACGATGACATGCTTGCCTTCGTTTGTGACGCAATAGACATCGAAGACCACACCACGGTCACCGGGGCGCAAGCCAAGTTTTTCGGTCTTGGCAAACGTCACGTCCTTGATTACCAACTCGTCTTCAAACAGTCCGTTGAGGAATGTTATCAGACATTCTTTCGTGTCCTCGCTTCCAAAGATTCGCTTGAAAGCCCAATCGACACGTGGGTCTATAAATCTTGCCATCTTCTTACGTTTTATAAGGTCATGGACGCAATATTGCTATTCTGCTGCGAAGATACACTTTTTTATTGAAAACGCAAAGAAAACCAAGGATTTTCTTCAAAAAAGGGACAAGAAAAGAGGGACACCTTGCGATGCCCCTCTTAAATTTATACTTTTTTCTTACTATTACACCTATCAGAAGATAGGGGAAGTCACTCGTACTACTTCACTACCTTAATAGCCTTACCATTTCTAACAACGATGTTCACACCCTTAGCAGCCTTGTTCAAACGAACACCACCAATAGAGTAAACAGCCTCAGCATCCTGACTCTCAGTCACTACACCGTTGATGCCAGTTGCTATTTTTTTCTTAACATCAATAGTACCCTTCATATAAATACTATGCATCTCTGTACCATGATCACTAAAACCAGAGAACTTAGTATCAATATACTGAATCTGAGCATTATCAGCTAAATTTTCATCAGCCTTTACCTTAAACTTGCAAAGAGTTCCGTTCTTCAAAGCCTTCATTTTCAAATTATAGACTATAAAGAACAAATTACCTTTTACAAGTGAGATATCAGAAGAATGACTTGCCAAGCAAGCATTTCCGAGAGTACCAAAAACTGTAGTAGTTTCACCATCCTCATCTACAATTTCACTTCCTACATAAGAAAGTCCTTCAGGTAAAACAACTCGTAACTGATAAGCTGTGAAAGGTTCTGTAGATTCGTAACCGATGGCAACTTCAGCTTCTTCACCAATAGCAATTTCAACAGGTGCTGCTGTTAAAGTAGGACTTGTTCTTATATCTTCTTCAGCCTTAACTACAGAAGTTGCACCTAACAACATAAATATAAGAATGCCAAACTTGGCAAGTAAAAGATTTCTTTTCATAATAGTCAAATATTAAATTTATTTCATCTTCAAAACAACTACATTGATATCAGAAATATCAACATTGCCATCATTATTTACATCAGCAGATGAGTTCTCTACCTTACCAGTCATAACAGTTATAACCTCATTTACATCACTAATATCCCATTTACCATCACCAGTAGGATCAGTAAACTGGGTAAGAGCGCAAGTGAGATTATCCTTTACAGGATATGCATTACCACGTACTGTAGAAACCTTGATGTCAGAGATTACAACATTACCCTTCTGGAATGTCTTATCAGCTGCAACATTCAAGCCAAAGAGAACACCCTCAGTACCCTCAAATTCATCATTAGTAAGAGATGAAATGAGAAGCTGATAAGTATTAGGCTTAGATGCAATCGGCTCCAACAATGCAGAAATATTGTCAGTAAGGCGATTTGTGTAATCTACAAACTCACCATCCTTGCCCTCTACAAAGTGAATACCCTCAGGAAGAGTTACAGTAGCCTGCAAACCAACAAGAGGCATGTGGTTAGCCAAAGTTACATTCACGATACCAGACTTACCTGGAGTCAATGTGATAGCCTCAGCTGCCAAACCCGCATCAGCTGCACAAACATTAGCATTGATAGTCTGATCCTCCATGTCAACATTCTGGTGTCCAAGATCAGTACCATTACTACCGATTACATTAGTAACCTTGATTTTATCACCCATATAGTCGATATCAGCCTTTACTAAGAAAGTGATGATAGCACCGCTGTTGCCCTTAATAACGGAATTCTCCATTGTAGAACCGCTACCCAAAAGACCAAAGCGATAAGCACCAGTTGGCTGCTTAACAGCTAAAAGCTGATGACTAGAACGGGTTACACGCGCAGTTACCTTCTTCTGACTGTTCTCCACGAAGGTCAACCCATCAGGAAGGGTAACATCAAATTGTAATGATGTCACTGGAACATCATTATCCAAAACAACCTCTAAAAGGTTTTCCTCTCCAGGGATGATCTGTACATCCGTACCGCCAGCACCTGCAAGCTTCAAGACATTAGCTGCAAATGACGAGACGCATCCGATGATGAGGAACATCAGTGTATAAAATATTTTTTTCATAAATTTTTATTTGTTTATTACTGAATGAACAGAAACACTCACTAAATAGGTATCAGCTGTTGCCTCGACTGCAAGCCTTTGGCAACAACCAATACATCTATTTATTTATCTTAGTTATTTCTTGATAACCTTGCGAGTAGTACCATCCTCACCAACGATGATGTTGATACCCTTCTGAACAGACTTCTTCACCATACCACCGATAGAGAAGATACGCTCCTTCATTGTAGGTGCGGTGATTGAGTCGATACCAGTTGTCTCACCAGTACTATCACCGATACCTCTTGTGATAACGTAAGAACGTCCATCAGCATCAGAGAAGATAGCATTGTTTACCTCAACTGTACCACCTGTATAGTCGCTACCGACCTCAACGTTGAGAACAACGAGAGCACCTTCGTGACCTACAAATGCTGTATTCTCGATAGTAGCAGCCAAGATGCGATACTTACCCTCAGACAACTCGCTACCAAAGATCTCATGACCATTAGAACGGCCTGTGAGTTCCTGACCAACGAGCTTCATACCAGCAGGCAATGTAACATCGAACTGACCAGCGGTGAAGCTAGCATTGTTAGTTACGTTAACTGCAATCTGAACAGTCTTGCCGAATACAGTTGTCTCTTCAGCCTGCTTAGCAATGGTAATCTGGTCACCCTCAACGCTTCTAGTTGCTCTAGCACGTGTAGTTTCACCATTCTCACTGCCTCGGAAGATGAGGTTAGAGATACGTGTCATATCGGCAACAGTGAATGTCTTGTCTCCGTCCATATCACCACCGTAAGCTGCACCTTCACCAAGCTCATTAACAACAGAATCGAATGACTTAGCCTTCAAAATCCAAGAACGTACGAGGTCGTAGTCATTAACGTTAACATTTCCGTCGTGACAAGCATCACCCTTGATGTAAGCAGCCTCAGCTGTTCTCTCAGCAAATGCCTTGGTATCCTTAGCCAAAGTATTGATTTGCTCAACCATAAGTGGCCATGCCTGCTTCAAGTAGTCAATCACTTCAGCCTTCTTCAAAGGCTTACCATAAATATCCTTGGCAATAATACCATCTACAGCATCGTCATTGTAGTCATTAACTGCATAGAGAAGATTTGTAATATCTCCATAAGTCTTATTCAACTCAGCCAATGTTGATGGAGAATAATTCTTACCTGTCATAGAGTTATGAGCTGCATCAAGATCTGTCAAAACTGCAGAGAGTCTTACAGGAACTTCACTGTTGGTCCAGCTCTTCTGGATAGTAAGAATACTATTCTTTACCCATGCTACATCATCTGTCAAAGTTGAACTTGGCAAAGCAACAGCCTTATGTGCAGCTTCGATGTCGGCCTTAGTTGCTGCAATAGAACGAGCCTGACGAGCAATCTCAGCTGCCTTAGCTGTCTCCTCAACAGAAACGAAGTCCTTAATATGCTCCTGGAATTCAGCATGCAAAGTATTCAACTCTACAAGACCTTCATTCAACTTCTCGAGTGCCAAGTCATTGTTATGATACAAGTTGTAATCTGCTACCAAAGCAGCAACACGTGCACCATCAAGAGCCTCATCAACTACACCGAAGTCGAAAGCGAAGTTCTCCTTGAAGAACAAGAGATGATCCTCTTTCTTCTTAGCCTCATAGTTAGCAACAGTGCTGTTGTACTTAGTGCGGAGAAGCTCAACCAGCTTATGATACTTGCCGGTCAAAATCTCGTTGTAAGCAGCCTTTGCCTCAGCCTCAGTCAACTTCTTATCTACAGTAGCCTTCAATGCGTCTATGTCAGCTGTTGTCTCAGCAACCTTGGTATTGTCATACAAGCCATTAAGGGTCTTGTACATATCAGCAACAGTAGTCTCGTGACCAAGCAACTCATTCAAGATTGTATCATAAGACTTCTTCTTCTTATCGCTTGCAGGCAAGTTCCAGTTGTCCTCAATACCCTTCAAAGACGTGTACAATGCCTCAACATTGTATTGAGTAACATTACCCAAACCAAGTTTAGCGGCAGCAAGGTTGTACTCCTCCTTCACCTGGTCAATCTTTGTACGAACATCAGTAATTTCAACATCGATGAGATTGTTCTTCATTCCGTCAACCTTAGCTTGGAATTTCTTAGCCAAGTTCTGGAACTCTCCCTTGTGAGCAACACAAGCCTGACTCTCATTGTAGGTCTTAGCCAATGTTACCTGGGCATAATAGTCAAGTTCAATCTGTCTGAGAGCATCAGTAGCCGTATTCTTCATGTGGAGAGAATAGAGCTTGCTGAAGTTCTTGTAAGCATTAGCCAATACTGCATCTGCAGCCTCAAGGTTCTTGGTAATCTCACCATAAGCCTTATTGTTAGCTGCGATATCCTTAGAAGCCTGAACTGCATTAGCGTAAACATCAGAATGTTTAGCCAAAATTGTACCGATGTAAGCAGCACAGTTACTATTGATAGTAGGTACAGTTGCAAGAGTAGGAACAATCTTCTCATTCTTATCGATAGTACCTGCCTTCAAAGCATCGAGATCTGTCAAGAACTTGTTGGTATCAATTTCTGGCAACTCACCGATCTTCACCTTTTCATCCTCATATATCTTAGTAACAGCAGCAATCAAAGCCGCCTTTTCTGCGATACATGCAGCAATGATATCATCATCGTACATCTTGTCAACGTTAGCCTTAGCCAAATCGCCTAACCACTGCTTATCTACCTGAACTGCGAAGGTACCACCATTGCTCTTGCCTGTATTGATCTGAGCAATCAATGTTGCGAGGTCCTCGAATGCCTTGCTCTTACCTGTGTATGTAAAGGCGGCAATTGCAGTGTTACCAGCATTAAGCTTGTTCTGAGCATAAGTCAAATCTGCAGAGATAAGACCCTCAGCATAAGCATTAACCTTATCCTCGTAGTCCTTCAACAACTTCTCGATTTCAGCCTTATACTTCTTAGCATCCTTAATATAAGGATCCGAATCGAAGAATACATTGTCAGCACCATAAGCCTTATTCATTGCTACGAAGCTATTGTACTTAGCAACCTCATTCTTCTGCAGCAGGCGTAACTTCTCAGCATAAGCATAGATATCCTCATGAACCTTAACAAGCTGGTTGGTCTCGAGAGCATTTTCACGGAGATCCTCACGCTGAATGGTTCTGAACTGGTTCAACTCAGTAACAGACTTGCTGAATGCACCACTAGAGAGGTCGAATTCTGTCAAGAACAAAGCGTGATGAGCAGCATTCTGAGCATTAACGTTATCTGCATAGCTGGTCTTAGACTTATCAGTAATCTCATCCAACTTTGCACGGATTCCCTTGATAGCATCATTAAATGCAGTCTGATTTTCAACAGCAGCACCCTTACCGAACTCTGTTTCAGCCTCCTTAGCAAGCTTATTGATATCCTCCTGCTGCTTAGCCAACTGACTCAAGAAGTCAGGTCCCTTATCAGACAAGTCATTATTAGATACCTTGTCATAAGCAGCCTGCCATTCCTTCTTCACTGCGGTGATAGTTCCAGTCTGAGCAGTATATGCATTCTGGTTAGGCAATACCTTTGCAGCCAAATCCTCTGCATTAGCAATAATTACATCCTTCTCACCAATCAGCTTTGCCTTATCAGCTACAGATGTATGATCAGCGTAAGCTTTCTCTGTCTTTTGAGCAACCTTAGCCAAATCGAGGATATACTGAGCCATAGCATTATCGTAATATGTCCATGCAGGATCTACAGTAATGCTCAAGCCAGAACGAAGTGCATCAAGTTTGATCTGTGCTTTAGAAGTAGCATTAACTTCCTTGATTGTTGCCTTATAAGCGATAACGTTATCAGCAGCAGCCTTAGCAGCGTCATTAAGTGCTGTAACCTTAACCTTCAAGTCTTTCAATCCGTTATTGGTTTCAGCCAATACACTAATAGCCTCAGCTGCAGCATTCAACAATTTAGCCTCATCTGTACCAGCAGCCGCCTTAGCTGCAGCGTAATCAGATTCTGCCTTTGTCTTAGCAGTTTCAAGCTTAGTAAGCTCACCCTGCAATTTTACCAATTCAGTACTGATACCAGTAGCCTGATTTCCATACTTCTCAGCAAACTCTGGTGTAGTAGGATCACCGATTTCCTTTAAGACTGCACTTTCTGCATTAATAAGATCCTGGGCAGACTTGATATGTGCTTGTGCTGACTTCTCGGCATTGCTCTTATCGAATGTAAGCTTGTTAGCATCATAATCGGTTGTCAACTTAGCAATATCCTCGCTAATGGTCTTCTTAGCTGCAGCTTCCATCGCCAGACGATGATTATCATCCTTCTTTGCCTTTATTGCAGCAGCTACAGCATCATTGATAGCCTTGATTTCTTTCTTAATCTTATCAATCTTACCACCATAAGTAGTACCATCAACAGCAACAGTAGTATCCTTAGCCTTCTCTACTAACTTATCTAACAAAGCCTGAGCATCAGTTGCAGTCTTAACAGCCTTGTTATAAGCAACAAGAGACTTATCGGTACGTGTACCATAATCAGTAATGCCCTTATTAATGTCATTCTTCAACTTAGAATAATCAGTAGAAGCCTGATATTCAACAGCAGACTTTGTACCGAACTTGCCAGCAATAGCATTCTTGGCTTTAGTAATATTGGTATTAATTGCCTTTACAGAAGACTCGAAATAAGCAGCAGCATTATAAGCCTTATCATCAGAAGTAGTCTTTGCCTTCTCGATAGCAGTGGTCAAAGCCTTCTCCAATGTCTCAATTTCTGCATTCATCGCAAGCTGAGCTTCCTTATTAGCTACAACCTGATCAACAGACTTCTTGTACTTATCACCAGACTTGATGCTACCAATAGCGGTATTGATTTTACCCTCCATTGTAACATAGTCCTGACTAGAAACATTATTCTGACCATTAGCATAATGCTTATCAATATCAGCCTGCATATTATTGATCTGCTTTTGAACTTCAGCAATAGCAGCATCACAGTCGGTCAAGTTATACTTAGCCAACTTAGCCTTTTCGCCATCAAGCTTAGCCTGCAAGCTCTTAACTTGAGCATCAGCAGTAGCCTTAGCAGCATCCTCAACCGCAGCCTCTGCCATCTTATTACCAACAAGAGTCTGGATTTCACCTTTAGCACTTGCAATAACACCCTTAAGAGCAGCAGCTTGCTTAGCAGCTGTACCTGTAGCATAAGCAGCTTCTACCTTCTTCTTTGCATCAAGAAGCAAACGATACTGCGCATTCAAGTCTGTCACAACCTTCTTCTGCCAATTCTCATAGATAGGAGTAGGGAGAGCCTTAATAACATCCTGAAGCTGAGTATCATATTCTGCCTTTGCTGCATTAAAGTCAGCAATTACACCCTTATAACTAGCCTCATTATTGTTATAATCAGTTTCAGCCTGCTTAATACCTGCCATCAAATTCTTAATCTTTTTTGACAGCGTCTTCATTTTATTTTCAATCTGGGTCTGAGTAGCTTTAGAAATATGTTCAGTTGCGTATGCATCATTAATTTCCTCCAAAATCTTCTCAACACCATATGACTGCAATTGAGACTTATAGTTAGGACCTACGTTAGGATATTTGCCTGTCTCTGTAATTGCAGCATCATACTCTGCCTTAAGAGTAAGATACTTACCATCCAAAGTAGCCTTTGCTGTTTCCAAAGCCTGCTTGTCAAGAGCTGCCTTCTTAATGTTAAGAATCTTACCTTTAAAGTTAGCCTGCTCTGCTTCGCTGAACTCAAGAACTTCATCATTATCGTAGATGAGGTTCAACTCCACTGTAAGTTTACTAAGTTGCAAAAGGAAAGGATCCTTAACACCAGGACACTCCTTCTCAATCTCAATAGATGCAGCATTGAGAACCTTACGTACTTCGTCTATCGCAGCCTTCTTGGCCTTGATAGCTTCAGCTTTTTGCTCCTCCGGTGTTAAATCAGCAGCCTGCACCTGTGCAGCTCCGCCTAAAGTTGCTAATGCAACGAGTGATAGAGTAACTTTATTCATACGTTGTAAGTTTTAAAAGTTAAATTTATGTTCCTAGAAATAGGGAGAGTACTTTGTGCTCAAAATGTAAGTCCTTAAATATCTAAAACTTTTTTATCGATGTTTTTAGTTCGCTTCTTATTAGTCCGTATTTCCTTTTTCGTCGTTAGTTTTGTCATTTTCAGACTTTAGTTTTTGTTCCTAGATACGTCCCAGTTTCTTTTATTCGACGGCAAATTTAAAACAATTATTTGAAACCAACAAAATTTTTAGCGTTAAAAAGTGTAAATCGCTGAAAATTTAACAATAAATTGTAGCCTTTTTTGCTAACTTTTCGTTGTTTGCGCAAACAAAAACAAACACAAAACTACGAAATCAGCAAAAAGGGGAAAGAAAAACCGCAGACTTGATATAGGTCAAGACTGCGGTTTTTCATCACTTATCACCATAATGGGAGTCTAAATCCAAGACCAGAACCCTTATGCTTTCTTCATATATATCATAGATAATCCTTCTGTGAGCAGAAATATGACGTGAATATGTTATCCCATCACCACCCACTAAAGGTTCAGGATGCCCGATTCCTGTTTTCGGATGCTGCTGTATATCTTGCAAGATTTTATCCAACTTCTTAAAAAGATTAGGATTCGACTTTTTATATTTAGCTATAGTTTTGCTTACAGCAGGGACAAAATCCAATCTATAACTCATAGTGAATTCAAATAATGTCGAAGATCATCAGCTGTAGAACAGCTGACAAAATTTCCTTTTCGATATTCTTCTCTTGCACTATCTATCTTTGCCTGAAGCTCTGGAGTAATCACATTATCACTCTTTTTATTCAAGCCAACAACATCTTTGAGCAAAGCTTCAACATAGCTATTCAAGCTTTTGTTACTTGCCTTTGCCTTAGCTTTTAATATTTCCAACAACGGCATTTCAAAATCAAAAGAAGCCGTTCCACGCAATGTTACTGTATTCATACTCAAACAGTTTTAATTATTATATAACGCTGCAAAGATAACATTTTTCTTAAACATAATGATATAATATACAGAAAAGTCCTACTATTATACATTAATTAACTATATTCACAGATTCTTTCACCAACCAGTACCTACAAAACTGGGATATAAGAATCGTCTTTAAATGTAGTCTTTATAAAATACTTCACGCACCACCTCGTTCGGAATAATGAACCTGGTGTATCCCCGATAACTGCCATCTATCGTTACCAAACCAAAATAGAAGAGTAAGCTCAGGAAATTATCCGGGTCGTTGATACGCTCAGCAGGAAAATTCTCTACGAGATTACCCATGACAAAGCCCTTGGTTACAAGTTCCTGAATGATGCTGGCATCATGGTCGAAGTTCTTGTCATGACGAATCAGCATGCGAATCTTATCGTAGTCAATACGGATATTAGTCTCTATCATGGATTTAGGTATCTGATAGCCAGAGCGAATATACCTATCCAGGAAGTTGAGAACCATCACAGAATTATACATGGTGGTCTTGCCATACTCCTCTACAGAAAAACAATAGTTGTCAAACCATGGCTTCATGTTACAAATCAGCTCTTCTACCGTATGATTGAACGGGCAAACAGCTGCATAATCCGTAAGCAGCGTCCGCACCTCTTCCTCTGTAAATCCAACCAGTTCATTAAACTCATAGCTCAAAGAATAATTGGTGCCTATATTGAAACCGCTTGTCAGATCATCCATTGTTACAGGACTCACACCTGTTACGAAGACACGTGTCAACGAAGAAGATGTGGCATCCTTTACGGCATCGAAGAACATTCGAAGATAACCTTCGCCATGAGTCTGCTCACGATACCTGACCATGTGCTTCGGCTCGGCAAGAATCTTGTTGGTGAAATGGTCATACTCATCAATGAAAAGATAGATATGCTGGTTCACTTTCTCACATTCTGCAGCCAGGAACTTCAACTGATCCACGCATCCCTGGCATTCCTCCTTCATTCTCACGATGATATCATCGGGCAGATACAGCTTGTATCTGTCGCAGAAATTCAAGATGCCGATATTTACACAGTTGTCCAGGCCGGCCCGATAGTTATCAAGACCGGCATCCACTGTGGCAAAGTTGAGGGGAAGAACCAGATAGGAGTTGCGCTCAGGCGTAGGATTCTCGCCGATATACAGTCCGTCAAAAAGCTTATCAAACTGCTCCTTCTTATTGATATCGTAATAATTCTGGAGCATAGAGATGGTAAGGCTCTTACCGAAGCGGCGAGGGCGAATGAAGAAGAAGAACATATTGGCTTCCTCTATAGATTCGATAAAACGGGTTTTGTCCACATAGTAACAGTTTCTTTCCCTTAAAGTCCTGAAATTCATCAAGCCATAAGGAATGCGTTTTCTTTTGGCTGCCGTAGGCATACCATCATGTCTGTTCATCTGTTCCATATCACTATCTCCTTTTAATCATGTTATTACTCCTATCTCATCTTCCATTCGCCTTTCACCTCCACCATCGGCACCACTATCTGCTCCTTGGTACTGTCACCGAAGGCTACTTGCAGGAAGACATCGGCCACGTGGCGGGCGGTATCTGCCTTGGCATTCAATACATCTACCTTCGCCATGCCCTTGTGTTCCTCCTGCTGCTGCTCCACATACATCTGGGCATTGAGCAGCAGCTGCTCGTGATAACCTCTCGGAATGCGATAGGGCTGGTTGAAACCGGCCACATACTCCTCGTACTTGCCCTCCAGGAGCAAGTCGTAATATCCCTTTGCGGCGATACCCGCAAAGTAAGAAGGGTCAGGACGCTCCTCCTTGCAGGAAGAAAGTCCCAACCCCA
>OBRN01000074.1_pt1 | contig 31538 bp, 26 predicted proteins | sample 1475621 | NCBI WGS metagenome assembly OBRN01 (sample SAMEA3360684, study PRJEB22359) | human gut metagenome | biome: ENVO:urban biome; feature: ENVO:human-associated habitat; material: ENVO:feces | place: Bangladesh | collected 2011 | reverse complement strand
GGAAAATGAACCATATTAGTACTGATATATATAAATAATTTAGATCACTTACTTAACTAATAAGAATGAGGGTGTGTCAAAACTCATACTTCCCTTACCCCGAGCAATCCTCTTGTCATGGCTTCCATTCCATGCTCCCTTCCTCGCTGTATATCATGAATGTGATGAATTAACAAATTAACAAATTAACATTTTAACATTTCTTGCCTCTTCATCGGCTCCACAATTTTGTAGAGACCAATGACGCAAAATGTTAATTTGTTAAATTGTTAACTTGTTAATTGCTTACATTTACGTTTCTCTCTAAGGACAAAAAATGCGTTTCCTCGGGGAGAAAAATTTGTTACCTCCCGAGGAAACAAAAATAATGTGGAATGTGGAATGTGGAATGTTGAATGTTGAATGGTCGCCGTTGGCGATGTAGAATGATTGAATGTTGAGTGTGGAGTGTGGAATGTTGGGTGTGGAATGTTAAATGTTGGGTGTGGAATGTTAAATGTTAAAAAAAAGAGCGGGGTGCAATCGCTGCAGCCCGCTCTTAATAATTAGAGAGTTATAAAAAATTAAGTTCATTTTCATCATAAAACGATTTATTCAGCAGCTTGAATCTGCTCAATAATCTTCATACCCTCGTCCACAGCCTTCATGTTGAGAGGAATGAGGCCGTGGTGGCGTTCGGGCAGAGTCTTGAAGAGAGCCTTGTTGAGGCCCTCGGTGCTCACGATGGGGCAAACCTTAAGAAGTCCGCCAAGCACAATCATGTTGAACACCTTCGAGTTCTTCAGTTCGGCAGCCTTGTCCATAGCGTCGATGCGATAGACATTGATATCCTTTCGAGTGGGAGGATTGATGATGCCGAAACCATCGTAGATAAGAATGCCACCCTTCTTGATTTTGGGCTCAAACTTGTCGAGCGACGGCTGGTTGAGCACGATAGCCACGTCGTAGTGGCTGAGGATAGGCGAGGAAATGCGCTCTTCGCTCACGATTACAGTTACGTTGGCTGTGCCACCGCGCTGCTCAGGTCCGTAGGCGGGCATCCATGTCACCTCTTTATCTTCCATTAGTCCGGAGTAGGCAAGAATCTTGCCCATAGAGAGCACGCCCTGTCCTCCGAAACCTGCTATAATAATCTCTGCTTTCATAGGTTTGTCGTGTCTTTTAAGTCACCCTTCGGGTACTGTTTGAACATGTTCTCTTCCATCCACTTGTTGGCATTCACCGGCGACATCTTCCATCCGCTGTTGCAGGTGGCAACGATTTCTACCAATGACGAGCCTTTGCCCTCCATCGATGCTGTGAACGCCTTCTTGATGGCAGCCTTGGCCTTGCGTATCGAAGCCACGTTCTCAACACTCTGGCGCGACACGAAGCAAGTGCCAGGCAGAGTGACAGCCACCTCGCTGAGGTTGAGCGGCCATCCGTGCAGCTTAGGCTCGCGTCCGTAAGGACATGTCGAGGTCTTCTGTCCGATGAGTGTGGTAGGAGCCATCTGTCCGCCAGTCATACCATAAATGGCGTTGTTGATGAAGATGAGCGTGATATTCTCGCCACGGTTGAGGGCGTGTATGCTCTCGGCTGTGCCGATGCAAGCCATGTCGCCGTCGCCCTGATAGGTGAACACCAGACGGTCGGGCCACAGACGCTTGATGGCGGTGGCGCAGGCTGGAGCGCGTCCATGGGCGGCCTCCTGCCAGTCGATGTCGATATAATTGTATGCAAACACGGCGCAGCCAACAGGGCTCACGCCAACAGCCTTCTCCTGCATTCCCATTTCCTCGATTACTTCAGCCACGAGCTTGTGAACCATACCGTGGGAACAGCCAGCACAGTAGTGCATGTGGGTGTCGTTGAGAAGGTCCGGTTTCTTGTAGACCAGGTTCTCAGGTGATATTATATCGTTCATACCAATTTCTCCTTTAATACGTTAACCATTTCCTCCGGCTCCGGCACAATACCGCCGAGTCGTCCGTAGTGTTCTACTGGCACACAGCCATTGACAGCGAGGCGCACGTCCTCAACCATCTGTCCTGCGTTGATTTCTGCCACAAGAATGCCCTTCACCTTCTTGGCGGCAGCCTCAATCTCCTTGGTTGGGAACGGCCAAAGGGTGATAGGACGCAGCAGTCCCACCTTAATGCCTTGCTTGCGGGCTATCTCGATAGTCTTCTCGGCAATGCGGGCGGCACTACCGAAGGCCACAATCATGTAGTCGGCATCGTCCATGAACTTGGTTTCGTAGCGCACCTCGTTCTCGCGGATGGTCTTGTACTTCTCCTGCAGATGGATGTTGCGCACCTCCATAACCTCCGACTTGAGCTCAAGCGAAGTGATGACGTTGCGCTTGCGTCCGCCACGGCAACCAGTCGATGCCCACGGGCACTCCTTGAGAATCTCCTCCTCTGTGCGGCGAGGCTTGATAGGCGGCAACACCACCTTCTCCATCATCTGTCCGATGACACCGTCGCTGAGAATCATTACCGGAGTGCGGTACTTGAAGGCGAGTGTGAAGGAAAGGTCAACGAAGTCGGCCATTTCCTGCACCGAGTTAGGCGCGAGCACAATGACATAGTAGTCGCCATTGCCGCCGCCACGTGTGGCCTGGAAATAGTCGCTCTGCGAGGGCTGGATGGTTCCCAGTCCGGGACCACCGCGCTGCACGTTGACGATAAGGCCCGGCACTTCGGCTCCAGCCATATAGCTGATGCCTTCCTGCATGAGCGACACGCCAGGGCTTGACGATGACGTCATCACCTTCTTGCCGGCACCGCCGCCGCCATAGACCATGTTGATAGAAGCCACCTCGCTCTCAGCCTGCACCACAACCATGCCGGTGGTCTCCCACGGCTTGAGCTCGGCGAGCGTTTCAATGACCTCGGTTTGTGGAGTGATAGGATAGCCGAAGTATCCGTCTACACCACAGCGAATGGCAGCGTGCGCAAGGGCCTCGTTGCCTTTCATAAGTTTTACTTCTTGTTCTGCCATAGTGATTAGTCCTCCATCTTTTTACGGTAAACTGTTATACATCCGTCGGGGCACACGATTCCGCATGAAGCGCAACCTATGCAGTCGTCAGGATGCACTGCCATAGCATAGCGGTAGCCGTGCACATTGACGGCCTTCTCTGCTAAGGCAATTACTTGTTTTGGGCAAGCCACCACACACAGGGAGCAACCCTTGCAGCGGTCGGTGTTAACCACGATGGCACCTTTGATTTTTCCCATAATGATTGTATTTAGAAATAAGGGTTTATAGTTGTTTTTTATAGGCTTTATGTTAACGTTATGGATTATACATGTCTTTGCAGCGGTAGGCAAGAATGTCGTCGAGCATACGCTTTGCCTCTACAGCAGGCGACTCAGGGTCGAGGGCGATGGCCTCAAGATAGTTGTCAAGAGCATGCTTCCAGTCGCCCTTACGCCTGTATTCGTTGCCGAGATTATAGTATTCTTCAGCTGTCATATCTTTATCTGTAGTATTCCTTTTTACCTGCAGCCAGTGTGTTCTTCATCAGCGAGCAGATGGTCATCGGACCCACTCCGCCCGGCACAGGGGTTATGAACGAGCACTTAGGAGCCACTTCGTCAAACTTCACGTCGCCGTTGAGTCGGAATCCACTCTTGCGTGAGGCATCGGGCACGCGTGTTGTGCCCACGTCGATCACTACTGCTCCCTCCTTCACCATGTCGGCTGTGAGGAAGTCGGGCTTGCCTATTGCGGCGATGATGATGTCGGCCTCAAGGCATTCCTTCTTGATGTCGCTGGTGTGCGAGTGGCACACGGTGACAGTGGCGTCGCCATACTGCTTCTGCATCATGAGCTGAGCCATGGGTTTGCCCACGATGTTGCTTCGTCCGAGCACCACGCATTTCTTGCCCGATGTGGCGATGTTGTATCGCTTGAGCAGGGTGATGATGCCGAGCGGAGTGGCAGAAATGAAGCACGGCAGCCCAATGGCCATGCGTCCGACGTTGATGGGATGGAAGCCATCGACATCCTTGCGGTAGTCGATAGCCTCTATTATCTTCTGTTCGTCGATATGCTTGGGCAAGGGGAGCTGCACTATGAATCCGTCTACATCCTCGTCGCTGTTGAGACGGTCGACACAGGCGAGAAGTTCCTCCTCGGTGACGTCGTCCTCGTAGCGCAGTAGTGTCGACTTGAAGCCGCACTTCTCACATGCCAGCACCTTGTTCTTGACATAGGTTTCCGACCCTCCGTCGTGGCCCACGAGCACGGCAGCCAGATGGGGCTGTTTGCCGCCAGCCGCAATTATTGCCTTCACCTCTTGGGCGATTTCAGCCTTTATGGCTTCGGCAGTTGCTTTTCCGTCTATCAGTTGCATATTGTTGAGTTATGTTGTTGTTTACATTTTAGGCATTCCGGGCATACCCTTCATCTTGCTCATCATTCCCGCCATCTTGGCCATGTTGGTGCCAGTCACGAGCTTCATCATCTTGCGTGTCTGGTCGAACTGCTTGATGAGTCGGTTCACCTCCTGAATGTTGGTGCCGCTGCCCTTGGCTATGCGCATACGGCGGCTCTGGTTGAGTATTTCGGGGTTGGTGCGCTCCTTAGGAGTCATACTCTTGATGATGGTCTCGATGCCCTTGAATGCGTTGTCGTCGATGTCTACGTCCTTGATGGCCTTGCCCACGCCAGGAATCATTGCGGCGAGGTCCTTGAGGTTGCCCATCTTCTTGATTTGCTCTATCTGTCCGAGGAAGTCGTTGAAGTCGAACTTGTTCTTCTGAATCTTCTTCTGCAAGCGGCGGGCCTCTTCCTCGTCAAACTGCTCCTGTGCACGCTCCACGAGGCTCACGATGTCGCCCATGCCGAGGATACGGTCGGCCATACGCGAGGGGTGGAACACGTCGACAGCCTCCATCTTCTCGCCTGTGCCCACAAACTTGATAGGCTTTGTAACGACAGTACGTATTGACAAGGCAGCACCGCCACGTGTGTCGCCGTCGAGCTTGGTGAGCACCACGCCGTCGAAGTCGAGACGGTCGTTGAACTCCTTGGCTGTGTTCACGGCGTCCTGGCCGGTCATTGAGTCAACGACAAACAGAGTCTCGTCGGGGTTGATGGCGTTCTTGAGATTTGAGATCTCGTTCATCATCTCCTCGTCTACAGCCAGACGTCCGGCGGTATCGACGATAACCACATCGTTGCCATTGGCCTTGGCCTCGCGTATGGCGTTGTTGGCAATGGCTATAACGTCCTTGTTGTCGGGCTCAGAGTATACAGGCACTCCCACCTGCTCGCCCACAACCTTGAGCTGCTCGATGGCAGCCGGACGATAGACGTCGCAGGCTACGAGCAACGGCTTCTTGTGCTGCTTGTTCTTGAGCATGTTGGCGAGTTTGCCAGAGAAGGTTGTCTTACCCGAACCCTGCAGACCGCTCATGAGAATGATGGCAGGTTTGCCCTTGAGGTGAAGCTCGGCAGCCTCGCCGCCCATGAGGTCGGCAAGCTCGTCGTGTACGATTTTCACCATGAGCTGGCTTGGCTTCACAGCCGTGAGCACATTCATGCCGAGAGCCTTTTTCTTAACTGTGTCGGTGAATGTCTTTGCCACCTTATAGTTTACGTCGGCGTCAAGCAACGCACGTCTTACATCCTTAAGGGTTTCAGCAACGTTGATTTCTGTGATTTTGCCTTCGCCTTTGAGAATCTTGAAACTGCGTTCCAGTCTGTCGCTTAAATTTTCGAACATATATGTTTTCTTATTTTTAGTTTTTTATTCCTTTGATTTCTTATATTGCAAAAGTAAACAAAAAATAACGACAATACGGCTTTCAAAGCCTGTATTTAATGTATTTTAAAATACTTTTTCGCAAAAATGCTCATAAATATATGGTTTGTGCACATGTGTTGGGCTTTGTACACTATTTAATGTGGAAAGTTCCGTTATCGGAGCTTATGATTTCTTCGAGCAGTAGGTATCTTAGTGCGTTGTCGAAGCTTTCGCGTTGCTTGGCGAGGCTCATCAGTTCTTCGAGCGTGTGGCCCTCGTTGTCGGCAAGGAGGTCGAGTATTTTCTGCCTGGTCTCCCGCTCCTCGTTGTCCTTGTCGCTGGAGTTGCGCTGGGCGATGCATACGTCGCATTGTCCGCAGTCGTGGGCGTTGTCCTCGCCGAAATACATCAGCAGCTGTCGGCTTCGGCACATTGAGCCGTTCATGGCATAGTTGACCATCGACTTGATGCGGTTGGCAAATTGCTCCTTGCGTTCCTCGTAGACCGAGGGCGGGATGACGATGTCCTCGCTCAGCACACGGTCGCGTGTGTAGGTGACGAGGGGGTTGGAGCGTTGGGGTATGAAGCTGATGATGTGTCGCTGTGCCAGGCTCTTTAATATAAGGTATACTTGCTGCTTGTCGAGGCCGGAGAGCTGCGCCAGCCGGCTTTCGTCGATGTAGCGGTAGTCGACGAAGAGTCCGCTGTATTCGCGCAAGGCTGCTGCTATCAGCGCCTCCTCGTTGGGTGTAGTGCTTTGCAGCATGTAGAGTTGGTCGCGCTCCAGAATGAATCGCATTCGTGTGCGTGAGTCGGGTTCCGTCTCATACTCCAAGTATCCGGCGCGAGCCAGGATTTTCAGAGCCGAGTTGGCTATCGTGGGGAAATGGTGGAAGGTGCGGCAGAAGCGGTCGATGTCGAGTGCGAACGTGTGGCCAAAGCCCGAGCCCACGGCTATCTGGAAGAAGTATGCCAGATGCTCGTACACCTTAGTAATAGTAGCCTTGTCGGGAAACTCTTCGGCTATGCGCTTTTCGAGTTTGCTTTTGTCGCCGTTGTTGTAGAGCAGCACGGCGTATGCCTTCTCGCCGTCGCGTCCGGCTCTGCCCGCTTCCTGGAAATAGGCCTCAATGGAGTTTGGGCAGTCGATGTGAATCACTATGCGCACGTCGGGCTTGTCGATGCCCATGCCAAAAGCGTTGGTAGCCACCATCACCCTATTCTCGTCGTCCTGCCATGCCTTTTGTCGCTGGTCCTTGGTGGCGTGGTCGAGTCCGGCATGATAGAATGTGGAGCTTATGTTGTTGCTTTCGATAAACTCGCTCACCTCCTTGGCGTGCCGGCGGCTCCTCACGTATACTATTGCGCTCCCGTTCATGGAGCGCAGTATGTGCAGCAGTTCCTCGGCCTTGTTGCCGGTGGTTCTTACGACATAGGCGATGTTCTTGCGCTCGAAGCTCATGCGGAACACGTTCTTCTGCTCAAATCCCAACCTTTCCTGAATGTCGTCGATCACTTGAGGAGTGGCGGTGGCTGTGAGCGCGAGCACGGGCACGCCCGGCTTGAGCTGCCTTATGTCGCTTATGCGCAGGTATGAGGGTCGGAAGTCGTAGCCCCATTGCGAGATGCAATGAGCCTCGTCGACGGTGATGAAGCTCACCTTCATGCGCTCAAGCTTAGCCTTGAAGATGTCGCTGCCAATGCGCTCCGGCGACACATACAGCAGTTTTGTGCTGCCGAGGATGCAGTTGTCGAGAGCCGCCACAATCTCGCGTCGCGACATGCCGGAGTATATGGCGGCTGCTATCACGCCCTTTCGTCGGAGATGCTCCACCTGGTCCTTCATCAGGGCAATGAGTGGAGTGACAACGATGCACACCCCATCCATGGCAAGCGCCGGCACCTGGAAGGTGAGCGACTTGCCACCACCCGTAGGCATCAGTCCAAGCGTGTCCTTGCCGTTGGCAATGCTGTTGATGATGTCCTCCTGTATGCCGCGAAAGCCAGGGTAGCCCCACGTCTGGCGCAGGATGTTGAGGTATTGCTGATTGGACATATAGATAAAATACTGTTTCTATTCCTCTTCCTCGGTAGGCCTGATGTCCTCTATCTGCAGTTGCACCATGTTGCGTTTGAACACGTTGTCCTCGATAGTGTAGGCTATGTCGAAGCTTCGTTTAGACTTGATGTATCTGGCCGACGCGCTTTGTCCGAAGGCAATGCCGTTGACCACGTTGCTCGACTTGGAGTCGACCAGTTCGAGCTTGATGTGCTCCTGCTCTCTGCCCACCACCTTGCTTGTGCCGTAGTCGTAGACATTGGTAGTGCAGAATAGCGGCTTTGGGTTGCATGGTCCGAATGGCGAGAATCGCTTCAGGTCGTTGTGCAGCTTCTTGGTGATGTCGCGGAAGTCGATTTCGGCGTCGATGTCGAGCATAGCCTCGGTTTGTTCGGGCTGTATGTGATTGTCGACATAAGCCTGGAATCGCTTTCTGAACTCCTGGATGTCGCTCCATCTTAGCGTGAGTCCCGCCGCGTAGGTGTGGCCTCCGAAGTTGACGAGCAGGTCGCGGCAGCTTTTTATGGCAGCATACACGTCGAATCCGGTGACGCTTCGTGCAGAGCCAGTGGCAAAGTCGCCGTCGCGTGTGAGCACCACGGTAGGTCGGAAATATATTTCGGTGAGTCGTGAGGCAACGATGCCTATCACCCCCTTCTTCCAGTTCTCGTCGTAGAGCACAATCGACGAGCGATGGCATTGGCTTTCGAGTCTCGACACAATTTGGTTGGCCTCCTCAGTCATCTGCTTGTCGATGTCCTTGCGCTGCTCGTTGTAGCAGTCGATGTTCTTGGCTTTTCTCAGAGCTTCGGAGAAGTCTTTGTCCACGAGCAGGTCCACACTCTCGCGTCCGTTCTCCATGCGTCCGGAGGCGTTGATGCGCGGTCCTATCTTGAAGATGATGTCGCTCATGGAGATGTCTCTTCCTCCCAATCCGCAGATGTCGATGATGGCTTTCAGTCCGATGCTTGGGTTCTGGTTCAGGGTTTTCAGTCCGTGGAATGCCAATATTCGGTTCTCATCGGTCACGGGCACAATGTCGGCTGCTATGCTCACGGCGCAGAGGTCGAGTAGCGGTATGAGTCGTGCGAATGGGATGCCGTTGTTCTTGGCGAATGCCTGCATCAGCTTGAATCCCACTCCGCATCCGCAGAGGTGCTTGAAAGGGTAGGAGTCGTCGGGGCGTTTAGGGTTAAGTATTGCCACGGCTGGTGGCATCTCCTCGTCGGGCATGTGGTGATCGCAGATGATGAAGTCGATGCCGAGCGATTTGGCGTAGGCAATCTCCTCTACTGCCTTGATGCCGCAGTCGAGTATGATGATGAGCTTCACGCCAGTCTCTTTGGCATAGTCTATGCCCTTCTTGCTCACACCGTATCCCTCGTCGTAGCGGTCGGGGATGTAGTACTCGATGTTAGAGTAGAACTGTTGTATGAACTTGTACACCAGTGCCACGGCTGTGCATCCGTCCACGTCGTAGTCGCCATAGACCAGAATGCGCTCCTTGCGCCCCATAGCGTCGTTGAGTCGGTCGACGGCAAGGTCCATGTCCTTCATGAGGAAGGGGTTGATAAGGTCGGCCAACTGCGGGTGGAAGAATCGCTTGGCAGCTGACTCTGTTGTTATGCCGCGTCGTATGAGCAGCCAGGCGAGTATTGGGCTGATATTCAGCTTCGCCCCCAGTTCGTCAGCCGCCTGTTTCTCCTCTGTCGTAGGTGGCCTGTAATTCCATTTGAATAACATATATTGAGTTTTTGTTTCCTTCATTAGTGGGGTGTTTGCGGTGGCTTGTGTTTTTGACATGGGCAAACCGCGTGTAAAGTTACAAAATAATATGGAATAAAACCTCGTTGTCACGGTTTTTTAACTTCTGAGTACATTTTTAGATTAGTAAGTCTGGACATTGTACTTGGTGTTCATACTTGTTAAATTAATGTAAGGAATAATTATGAAGAGGAAAATCTATAACGAGATGCTTCTGTGGAAGCTGAATGCTCAAGGAAAGTCTGCTCTAATGATAGATGGAGCTCGTCGAATAGGTAAAAGCTATATTGTTGAAAGCATCAGGGCATGAATTGTTTTTCTATTCTAATAATTCTAAAAATAGTGCAGAAGATAGAATGGAGATAGACTTCTTGGTTTCTAAACCTGTTATAACAAATCGTCATAACATATCCCCTATAGAAGTTAAATCTTCTAATAGCTATACGATAACATCATTAAACAAGTTGAGAACTAAGTTTGCTCAGATGCTTGCCGAATCGTATGTACTTCATCCTGCAGATGTTGAAGTTAAAGATGGAGTCGTGTATCTTCCTCTGTTTATGGCGAGTCTATTATAGATGTGTCATTTCGTTCTACCTTGAAGACGAAACGAGCCGAACAAAAAATAAGCGGCAACGGGCTGCGCTGTTGTTGCGATGTCAATAAAGGCAATAGCCAAAACAAAATCGAGAACCGCACGAGGGCTTGTTCGAAAGCAAAATCAGTTTGGCTCAGCCACCCGTCTTTCAGAGTGCAGTAGCCGTGTTGTCGCCTCACCGTGCGTAATGTTTTGTAAAATAAAAAAACTTTTCTTCTATTTGCCTTATTTTATTATTTCTGTTAACGACATCGCAGATGGCGCATGAGCCGAAGTTTCCCGACAGGCGTTCAGTCTTCGGTTACCCGTTGCCGTAGGAGGTTTTAATTTAGTTGTTTTTTTCTACTTCCCCAAGTTGGATACAATCTCGTAGATTTCCTTCAAGTCGTTGGGGATGGTTATTTTCAGTTGAGCTATGCGTCGCTGTTCCTGGTCTTTGTGTGTAATAAACTCCTTTTCGAGTTTAGCCATTTCCGCCAGATAGTCGGCCTTCTTGATGTTGAAGTCGCCCTGCTTGCGCTCCTCGTCCTCGCGCAGAGCCTCGTCGATGTTGTGTGTGTAGCCGTTCAGCTCGGCCTGTGCTTTGCGGTATTCCGCCTGCAAGGCAAAGAAGCACGCCTCCAGGTCGTTGAGCTCAACGCTCGGCTCGTGTCGATAGAGTAGAGTGTCGCGTCCGCTGCCATCTATCTCGGCCTCCTGGCACATGATTTTCATGTAGGCCTTGCGTGCTTCGGAGAGGTGGCCGTCGGGGTGGATGAACTTGCCAAAGGCGGCAGCCTTAGCCTCGAGTGAGAGAATGCGTGCACGGTCTTTTATGGAGAGTGTGGCCAGGTGTTCCTCGCGTGTGAGCGAGTGTGGCAGCTCAGGCTTTTCGGGCATCGTGATGTTGTTCTGCTTGCAATATTCCTCGATGGTCATGTTGTGAGAGTCGCTGAGCATCTGTGTGCGAGTCTTTATGGCCTCGCGCAGCCAAGCGATTAGCGAGTTGGCGAGCGAAATCTTGCGCAGTCGCTCGGCAATGCCTTCAATCTGCTGTTTGTCCCATCCGCGTTGCACTCGCTGCTGTTTGTCGGAGCCAATGATGGTTAGAAAGCTGTTGTAGAACTCCACATTCTCAAGTTCCTGCGATTGCGCCTGAACATATTCCTTGGCAAGGTTGGCAATGTGGTTGGCCGATGTGGACGTGAGTCCTGCGGCTGCGAAAAAAGTCAAATCCTGTTCCATATCTGTAAGTTTTATTCCGACATTTTTTTTTGAGTTATTCTTTCGCCTCTTTCTCCAGTCTCAGTCGGTCGAGCTCGTGAGCGAGTGCGCGGTGCACATCGAAGAATCCGGAGATCATGGCAGTCATGTAGTCCTGTATGTTGGGTATTTGGGGTGTCAACAAGAACTGCCGCTTGGTATGTACCACCATACGGTTCTTTTCGGTATCAATAGAGTAGACAATGCATGGTCCGCCTAACTTGAAGTTGATGGTGTTGATAGCCTTGCGCAGTCGCGACACCTCGTCGATGTCGTCCAGCTCGACGCTGCCCCATGCAAAGTCGTAGGCTGTGACGAGCAGGCAGTCGTTCGAAGCCACAATGCAGAACGTCTCGCCTTGGAATCCGAAGTCGATGCGGTCCGGGTCTTCCTCATCCTCCGACATTTTACAGTTGAGGTCGGCAAGCAGAGCCTTGCAAAGCTCGTGGGTTTTAAGTCCAGTGTAGTCGGGTGATGGTGTGTCTTCGGTTTCGTTAGCGTCGTCTTTGTAGTCGCTTTCTTGTGTGTTGGCGTTGTCTTCATGCGAGCCTGTGTGTCGCTGTCTGTATTGGGGGTAGAAGTGCAGGCAGGCTATAGCAATGACTAAGCAGAGTACTATCATTATATATTCCATAGTCGTTGGTGTTGAAGTGATTCTATATATTGTTATGCAAAAGTAATAGAAATACATTGAAAAACAAAAAGAAAAGGCAGTTTCGTTGTAAAAAAACTTGTATATTGACCTATTATAATGGTCTTTATGGCCTAAAGCTTTAATTTATTTGAACATATTACTCCATGTCTCACTTTTTTTGCGTAATTTTGCATGTTGAAATAATCTTAAAACATTATATGTCAAGAAAAAAGAAACCACTCCCGATACTTGAGAACGTGACCATAGAGGCTGTGGCAGCCGAAGGCAAATCGTTGGCTCATGTCAACGATATGGTTGTCTTTGTGCCGTTTGTAGTGCCAGGCGACGTTGTCGACCTTCAGGTGCGCAAGAAGAAGCATAGCTATTGCGAGGCCGAGGTGATACGCTTTATTAAGAAGAGCGAGGTGCGCGAGGAGCCCATGTGTGAGCATTTCGGCATTTGTGGAGGCTGCAAATGGCAGAACCTGCCATACGAAGAGCAGCTTAAGGCCAAGCAGAAGCAGGTGCACGACCAGCTTACACGCATCGGCAAGATAGCATTGCCAGAGTTCCGACCCATTATGGGTTCGGTGCATATCAAGGAATACCGCAACAAACTGGAGTTTGGCTGCTGCAACAAACGCTGGCTCACCCGCGAGCAGATAGCCCAAGGCACACAGTTTGACAATATGAACGGCATCGGTTTCCACATAACTGGTGCTTTCGACAAGATATTGCCTATTGAGAAGTGCTGGCTTATGGACGACCTGCACAACAAGATACGCAACGCCATACGCGACTATGCCTTTGAGACAGGCATGACATTCTTCGACCTAAGACAGCAGCACGGCTTGCTGCGCGACATAATGATACGCAACTCGAATACTGGCGAGTGGATGGTGCTCATACAGTTCCACTACGACGAGGAGGGCGACGAGGAGCGTGCTAAGGGCTTGCTGCAGCATGTTGCCGACAAGTTCCCCGAGATAACATCGCTCATGTATGTGGACAACCAGAAGTGCAACGACACCTTTGGCGACCTCGAACTCTCGGTGTTCAAGGGCAACGACCATATCTACGAGACTATGGAGCAGCTTCGCTTCAAGGTGGGCCCCAAGAGCTTCTACCAGACCAACACCGAGCAGGCTTATCTTCTCTACTCAGTGGCTCGCGAGTTTGCGCAGCTTACTGGCGACGAGCTTGTGTACGACCTCTATACCGGCACTGGCACCATAGCCAACTTTGTGGCGCGTCAGGCTCGCAAGGTAATAGGCATTGAGTATGTGCCCGAGGCTATCGAGGATGCAAAGGTGAACTCTCAGGTGAACAACATCGACAACACTCTGTTCTATGCAGGCGACATGAAGGATATTCTCAACGATGAGTTCATTGCCGAGCATGGTCGTCCGGATGTTATCATCACCGACCCGCCACGCGCCGGTATGCACCCCGACGTGATAGAGACTATACTTCGTGCCCACCCCAAGCGCATTGTCTACGTAAGCTGCAACCCTGCCACTCAGGCCCGCGACCTCCAGGCTCTTGATGTAGCCTATAGCGTTAAGGCTGTGCAGCCGGTGGATATGTTCCCGCATACTCCGCATGTGGAGAATGTGGTGCTGCTGGAAGAATTTTGAATTTTGAATTTTGAGTTTTGAATTATCGGCATAGCCGATTTGGAATTGATCAATTAGGAATTGTGAGTTGCAAAAATCAAAACTCAAAATTGAATAATTCAAAATGCGCTTGCGCACAATTCAAAACTCAAAACTCAAAAATGAAAAAGATTCTCTCGATAGCTCTCGCTTCTCTCGCCACACTTGGCGCAAACGCACAGAGCAAAAGTCCGCAGATTTCTGTCCTTAGCGACATAAAGTTCAGCGGATACGTAATGACACAGTTCCAGGCAAGCGACCAGGAAGACAAGGAAAGCAATTCGTTCAATATACGAATGGTGCGTCTCGCACTCGACGGACGCCTGATGAAGGACTTCTACTGGAAGGTGCAGCTTCAGGTGAACGGCAACACCAGCGACCTTGGCTCCTCGCCACGTATGGTTGATGCCTTTGCCGAATGGCAGAAATATGACGCCTTCAAGATTAAGGCGGGACAGTTTAAGCGTCCGTTCACGTTCGAGAACCCTATGCACCCTGTGACACAGGGATTTATGGGCTACTCGCAGAACGTAAGCAAACTCTCTGGCTTCAGCGACCGTGTGGGTGAACATGCAAGCAACGGACGCGACATAGGTGTACAGATTCAGGGCGACTTCCTTAAGAACCAAGCAGGACGCAACCTCTTGCACTATCAGGTGGGCGTGTTCAACGGACAGGGCACAAACCAGAAGGATGTAGACCAGCGCAAGGATGTGATAGGCGGCTTGTGGGTAATGCCAGTCAAGGGGCTTCGCCTTGGTGCCTTCGGATGGACCGGCTCTTATGCCCGCAAGGGTACATGGACCGAGAATGGCGAGACAAAGAGTGGCGTGCGCTCACTTCCTATGAACCGCTATGCCTTTAGTGCCGAGTATGCCGCCAACGACTGGACTCTCCGCTCTGAGTATATCCACAGCCAGGGTTATGGCTTTGCCAAGTCGCAGACAAGTGGAAAGGTGGACGACTGCAACATCAACTATGCAGCAGGCGACAAGGCAGACGGTGTGTATGCTCTCATAATCGCTCCAATCATCAGCAAGAAGCTGTATGCCAAGGCTCGCTACGACTTGTATCGTCCGCGTGCCGAATGGTCGACATCGAAGACCAACTACGAGATTGGCGCCAACTACTGGATTGGCAAGAACATGATGCTGGCAGCCGAATATGTGCGTGTAAACGACCGTAGCTTGGCAGCCGACAAACACAACTACAATATGGTAGATGTGGAGTTTGATGTGAAGTTCTAAAAGGACTTCCAACAGACTAAAAGAAACAAAGAAATTAGTTAGACTCTTCATTTTTTCATGGGGGGGGGAATTTCAAAGTTTCTCCTTCTCCCTTTTTTATGATATAATAAAGCGGAGAAAACCTATTTAAAAGCTATATTCATAAAAACCAATTAACAACATCATTAATTAAACAGAAATGAATAAGGTTATTAAGCACTCTTCAAGTAAAGCTCATCAAAAGGATGACGCTGACATTTTCCGTGAGCAAAGTCTGCGTGCAATACGCCGCAGAAAGTACATGTCGAAAATGATCCTTTGGGTATTGTCTGCATTGGCAGTATTGGTTGTTGCAGCTGTGTTTGCTGCGTATTATCTTGATGCATAAAGTAACAACGACAACGACTACAACTGCAAAAAAAATTACTCAATCTAAAAGCAAAAAGGCTCAAACTTGTATCAACTACAAGTTTGAGCCTTTGCTGTTATATGTCGCTTACTGCTTTAATCGGCAATCAAAGCAAACTCAGCAGCCGACGCATAGTCGACGCCATAGTGAGCGTTGAGTGCACGGAAGCGGATGTAGCGTGCCTTTACTGGCTTCTCGAACATCACCTTCTTAAGCTCGGCAGAGCTGTCGAAATTACCCTTCATGATAGGTGAGCCCCATGTCTTGCCGTCGTTGCTTACGTAGATTTCGTAGCTCTTGATGCGACCATAGCCAGTGTCCTGGCGTGGCAGGAAGGTGAAGCCCTTCATGAGCTTAGTCTCCGAAGCGTCGAAGTCGATCCAGTGAGGATACTTGGCAAGTGTGATAGAGTACATAGTGTGCCAGATAGTAGACTCGTCGCCATCCACAAGATGTACGGCGTCGCCCTCTTCGGGTTCCTCAGACGAGGCGTAGGCCACCTGCAGGGGCACCACGTCAACCTTGTCGTAGGTCATGGTTGTCTTCAGCTGAGGCACTTCCTTATACCATGTTGTGATGGTTCCACCATTGCGCATGTCTATCGGCTGAGTGTATACGGTAGGCTTCTTTGCACCCTTAAGGCTGTAGAGAATAGTGCGGTTCTTGGCAGGTGTGCTGAGAATCACGTTGCCGTTGATGCGGTGCTCAATGCTGATAGGCTGCTCGCCTGAGAGCGACACCTTGGCAGCATCAGTCATAGCCTTTGCGCTTGCGTCGGCAGCAGGACGTATCACGAAACCGAAGTTGTAGTTCTGGCTGTATGTGCGGTCGGGAGAGAGAGGTCCACCCTGTCCGCAGCTTGCTCCGCCAAGACCAGTGACCTTAGCATCAAGATGCAGGTAGGTGCCATCTGTCTCCGGCAATTCGTTGGCATGTGCCACAACAGCCATCTGCTGAGCACTCCAAGGCAGTGCCGAAGCCGACATAGTGCTGTCGGTAACGAATACTACAGCCGGCTTGCCGCTCTCGCTAAGAGCACACCAGCGCACTTCCTCGCGGTTGCCCATCGACTGTGGCTTTGGCAATACAATGTCCTGCTCGCCTACAATGCCACGGTGGTGCTCGATGAACTGACCCGTCTTGCGGTCGTTATAGTTGTTCACCGGACCGCGTCCGTAGTAGTCGAAGGTCTTGTATGTCTTCGGCAACTTCATTGCGTAGCCAATGCGTGGGAGAATGACGCTCGCACGGTTGGCAGAGATAGCACTCTGAAGCTCAATCGAACCATCCTTGTAGATAGTGTAAATCTGGTTGGTGGTGAACTTGAAGTCGTCCTTGCCAAGCTTCTGCTTGTCAACGTCGAATCTGTAAGCCGACTGTGGGTCGCGGTCGCGGTTGCCATAAACCTGACGGCATCCCTCCTTGCCCTGGCTCTCCACAGTAAGGCTAATCTGTAATGAACCATCCTTCTGCTTGGTGATGGTAGGATTGCCAACTACGCGGTGGTCGAGGTCGTAGAGTCCGAACTTGAACCATGCGTTGTGGTAGCCAATGCCAGCATCGTTGTCGGTAGGAGCACGGAAAGCGTCGAGCTTAGGGCCATTGCCATTGGTGAATACAGTGTTGCCACCGTAAGCCAACTCGTCGATGCTACCGTTGCTGAGGTTGAATGTGGCGTTGAAGTTGTTGCCCTTCACCTTCACCTGCTTGGCATCATGAGTATAGTAGATGTTGCCCTTGTCGTTGGCTATAGTGTTGAGCTGCGGAGCTGCCTGCTGTGCGCCTTTCACCAAGAGCTGCTCTTCCATTTGAGCATAACCCTTCTTAGCCCAAGGCATGTCCTTGCCCTGCAGGAACTGCACCTTAACGAAGTATTCGCTCTGCGGGTCGAGCTTAGAGTAATCGTAGTCGAGAGTATACTCCTGACGCTCGCGTGGACCAACGATGTTCTTTGCTCCCATGAGCTGTCCGTCGCTCTTGATGCACTCGCCATCCTTCCACAACGACCATACTATCTGATAGCCGCGCAGCGGTTCGAAGTAGTTCTTGTTGAATATCTCGATGCGTCCCTTGGTCATGTCGACAGCCTTGACACCCACATTCTGATAAACCTTCTTCACCTCAAAGTACTGAGCCTTAGGCGAAAGGTCGGGGCGCATGATACCGTTCATACAGAACATACCGTCGTTAGGCTTGTTGTCCATGCCGAAGTCGCCACCATAGCCCCAGTAGCGCTTGCCAGTCTTGGGGTCGATATTGTCGATAGCCTGGTCTACCCCGTCCCAGATGGCACCGCCCATAAAGAAGTTGGTGCTCTCGATAGCGTTCCAGTAGTCAACGAGGTTGCCAACAGCGTTGCCCATAGAGTGGGCGTACTCCGAGATGTGGTAAGGATACTTGATGTCGTACTTACCCTTCACAGCCTCCTGCACCCAAGGAATCGAAGGATACTGGTTGGAACCCATGTCCACGATGTCGTTGTTGCGCTCATATTGCACAGGGCGGCTTGTGTCGTAGGCCTTGATAGCAGCGTAGCAGTCCTTAAATGTGTCGCCAGGACCAGCCTCGTTGCCAAGACTCCATATCACTACCGAAGGATTGTTGACAGTGGCGTGCACCATCTCCATGTTGCGAGCCACGTGAGCGTTGCGGAACTCCTTGACGTGCGACAACGACTCCTTGCCATAGTAGTACTCGTGGCTCTCGATGTTGGCCTCGTCCTCAAGATAGATGCCATACTTGTCGCAGAGATAGTACCAGTAAGGAGCGTCCGGGTAGTGGCAGTCGCGCACGTGGTTGATGTTGCCACGCTTCATGAGGAACACCTCGTGCTCCATCTGCTCGCGCGATACGTAGTGGCCAGTCTTGGGATTGTTCTCATGACGGTTCACACCCTTCATCTTGATAGGCTGACCATTGAGATAATAGTAGCGGCCTGCAAGTCCAAACTCATCCTTTTCGGCAGGAGTGTCCTTAATCTCAATCTTGCGGAAACCAACGATAGTAGAGAATGTCTCCACCACATTGCCCTTCTTGTCCTTCAACTCGCCAACGAGAGTGTAGCGATGAGGAGCCTCTGCGCTCCAAGGCTTAACCATGTTGCCAGCGTTGAGAGTGACATCCACAACAGTCTTGCCGTTCTTGGTCAATGTGGCGAGCTGCTGTGTGGCCTTGATGTTTGGCACAAGAGTGTTCTCGTCGGAATAGAGCTTGTTCTCGTAAAGCTGATAGCTCAGCGAGTAGCCCTTGGCATCCTTGTTGGTGAGGTTGTTCAGCTCAGCCGAAATCTTCAATGAGGCATCGGTGTAAGTCTCGTCGTAGTCGGGGATAGCCTTCAAGTCGCGCACCTGCACCTTAGGCTTTGCTGTGAGCGATACAGAGCGGAAGATACCCGGCAGGCGGAACATGTCCTGGCTTTCGAGGAACGAGCCGTCGCTGTGGCGGTAGACCTCAACAGCCACAATGTTCTCGCCCTTCTTGTTAAGATAGGGAGTGATGTCGAACTGTGCGAGGTTGCGTGAGTTCTTTGAGAAGCCAACATACTTGCCGTTGATGTAGATATAGAAGAACGAGTCTACGCCATCGAAGTTGATGTAAATCTCTTTGCCCTCCCAGTCGGCAGGGATGGAGAATGAGCGACGGTATGAGCCAACCTCGTTGCGGTTGTTGTATGTCATCCAGTTCTTGTTGGGTGTGCGCATAACGCCACCCTTCCAGTCGCCCACCTTCACGCTGTGCTGAAAGATGACACGCTGGTTGGAATAAAGAGGATAGCCATATTTGAACTCACCCTTTTCGGTCATGCCAGCTGTGTTCCAGTTCATAGGCACCTGCACACGGTCCCATGCAGAGGCATCGAAGTCGGTACGGAAGAAGTCCTTAGGACGCTCATCGGGATTCTTAGCCCAATGGAATTGCCACTCGCCGTCGAGTGTGCGCCACAAAGAAGAGTTTTCGGGCAGCACTTTGCGAGCCTCTTCCACGTTCTTGAACGAGAAGAACCAAGCGTGTGGCTGTTGCTTGTTGTAAGCTACTGAGTCAGGACTCTGCCATTCCCATCCTGTAGGCTGCGGCATCTGACCATAGTAGAAACCTCCGAGCGGTGCCATCTGCGCATACATCGGCGAAGAGAGCAACGCTGCAAGGAGAATTAATGATGATTTGTTCATAGATTTAGCTGTATATATGTATATGAATTTTCAGTTTACGAAAACGCTTTGCAAAGTTAGTCATTATATTTTATACTACAAAGCTTGCCAACTGATATATGCTTAACTTTCACTGATATATGCTTAACTTTTAAATATATATGCTTAACTTTTACATATATTTGTTTTACTTTCACATATCCTACAGACGCCCAACCTTTTTTAAATATTGAAGTATTCCTCAAGCTTTTCCTCGGCTTTGCCATCAGTATTGTCGAAGTCGTTGATTATCACTCCATGCTCAAGCAGAGCCACACGTGTAGATATTTCCACCGTGTGTTGCAGGTTATGGCTCGAGATAAGCACAGTGGCACCCGTAGACTGGTTGAACTCTGTGATGAGTCGTTTCAGTTGGTTCTGGCTGCTTGGGTCGAGGAAGTTGAAAGGCTCGTCGAGCACCACGAGTTGCGGACGGTTGAGCAGAGCGGCTATAATGCCCACTTTCTGCTTGTTGCCAGCCGAGAAGTCGCGTATGTATTTCTTCTGTCCGAGTACCTCGCCATTCATGAAATGCTCAAAGTCCTTGAGTCTTTCCTCTGTTTGCTGCTTGCTGAGTCCCGACACCTTGCCGATGAACTCGAAGTATTCCTCCGCGGTGAGGAAGTCAATCAGGAATGAGTTGTCGATATAGGCACCAGTGAGCATCTTCCAGTCCTCGCTTACCGACGGGTTTATCTCGCTTGGGATGTCTTCATTTTCAGCCTGCTGCTTGTTGGGAAACATCTTCACATTGCCCTCGTCAGCCTTGAGCAGGTCGAGCATCAGTCGGAATAGGGTAGTCTTGCCGGCACCATTGTTGCCCACAAGACCAATGATTTCACCATCATTGATTGTGAAGTTCTGAATGTCGACGGCAGTCTTGTCGCCGAAACATTTCTTGAGGTTTTCGAGTTGTATTCTCATTGTTGTTTTTATTGTATCTTTTTATGGCAAATTTAATGCTTTTCTGTTATAACCGCAAGCTTTGCGGAGATTGTTTCGTTTATTCTCCGCATTTTTGCGGAGAATAATACTCTAATAACCTTAATTCTCGATATTTAATAAAAAATATTTGCATGGCTGAAATATTATTTGTTACTTTGCATCTTAGAGAACTATCACGGGGTGCCGAATGTCTTCGGCTGAGATTATACCCATAGAACCTGATGCGGATAATGCTGCCGAAGGGAAAATGATATAACTTCAATCAAAGGAGAGGCTACATACTCATAGCCATTACATGCGCGGTGCCCTTAGTGAGGTTGTCACATTATTTTATATAACCCAATTAAGGTGAACTATGAAAATTAAGATTAACAACAAGGAGACAGAAGTCAACGCCACAACTCTGTCGGAACTGGCAGCTGAATTGTCGTTGCCCGAAAAAGGCGTGGCAGTTGCCGTGAACAACCGTATGGTTACTCGTGCTGACTGGAATCAGACAGAGGTGAAAGAGGGCGACAATATTGTTGTCATCAAGGCTGTGTGCGGAGGATAGGCATGTAATATGGTACAAGCGAAAATCATATATTACGGAAATATATAAAAAAAAACTCTAAATAAAAACTATGGAAAAGCTGACAATCGCAGGACGTGAGTTCAACTCGCGCCTGTTTCTTGGTACAGGAAAATTCAACAACAACACCCTTATGGCTGAGGCTATCAAGGCTTCGGAGACAGAGATGGTGACAGTGGCTATGAAGCGCATCGAGCTTAACGACGAGCACGACGACCTTCTCTCGCACATCATCCAGAACCCTAACATTCAGTTGCTGCCCAACACCAGCGGTGTGCGCAATGCTGAGGAAGCAGTATTCGCCGCTCAGATGTCGCGTGAGGCCTTCGGCACCAACTGGCTCAAGCTTGAGATTCATCCCGACCCGCGTTATTTGCTGCCCGACTCAGTGGAGACTCTCAAGGCTACAGAGCAGCTTGTGAAGATGGGTTTCGTGGTATTGCCTTATTGCCAGGCCGACCCTACACTCTGCAAGCATCTTGAGGAGGCTGGTGCCGCAACCGTTATGCCGCTTGCAGCTCCTATCGGCACCAACAAGGGCTTGCGCATGAAGGACTTCTTGCAGATTATCATCGAGCAGGCTACTGTGCCTGTAGTGGTTGATGCAGGTATCGGTGCTCCGAGTCATGCTGCTGAGGCTATGGAGATGGGTGCAAGCGCATGTCTTGTGAACACTGCCATTGCTGTGGCAGGCAACCCGGTGGAAATGGCAAAGGCTTTCAAGGAGGCTGTAGTATGCGGTCGTCGTGCTTATGAGGCTGGTCTCGGAGCGGTAAGCGACTGTGCTGAAGCAAGCTCGCCACTCACACAATTCCTCATGTAAAAACGGGTAGACGTGTAATGGACGTTTAAACAAATAAATATTATTCAACGAGTGCCGAGCGCAGTAGAAGCTATATGATTCTTCACTCTTCGTTCTTCACTCTTCACTTAAATAAATTATGCCAAACGACAACAAAGCTTACGCCAAGAGAGAAAAGGCGTATATGCCGGGAAAACTCTTCCCTGAGATAAAGGTAGGAATGACCAAGGTAAACCTCACTCCCACAGTAGTCAGAGACGAGAAGGGACTGCCGCACATGATCCCAAACGAGCCTGTATACATCTACGACACAAGTGGTCCGTACAGCGACCCTAACATTGAGATTGACCTCAAGAAGGGTCTGCCACGTATGCGTGAGCAGTGGATTATCGACCGCGACGACACCGAACAGCTCTCTGAGATAACAAGCGAGTATGGCAAACAGCGTCTTGCCGACCGCTCACTCGACCATCTGCGCTTTGAGCATATCTGCTTGCCGCGCCGTGCACGTGAGGGTAAGCACATCACCCAGATGGCTTATGCCAAGGCAGGCATCATCACTCCCGAGATGGAGTATGTTGCCATTCGCGAGAACATGAACTGCGAGGAGCTTGGCGTTAAGTCGAACATCACTCCTGAGTTTGTGCGCGACGAGATAGCACGCGGACGTGCCGTGCTTCCTGCCAACATCAACCACCCTGAGAGCGAGCCGATGATTATCGGACGCAACTTCCTCGTGAAGATCAACACCAACATCGGCAACTCTGCCACCACTTCGAGCATCGATGAGGAGGTGGACAAGGCTGTATGGTCGTGTAAGTGGGGTGGCGACACATTGATGGACCTCTCTACAGGCGACAACATCCATGAGACACGCGAGTGGATTGTGCGCAACTGTCCAGTGCCAGTAGGCACAGTGCCTATCTATCAGGCCCTTGAGAAGGTGAATGGCAAGGTGGAAGACCTCAACTGGGATGTGTTCCGCGACACACTCATCGAGCAGTGTGAGCAGGGTGTTGACTACTTCACCATCCATGCAGGTATCCGCCGCCACAACGTACACTTGGCAGACAACCGCCTTTGTGGTATCGTGAGCCGTGGCGGTAGCATCATGAGCAAGTGGTGTCTTATCCACGACCAGGAGAGTTTCCTCTATGAGCACTTCGACGACATCTGCGACATCGTGGCTCAGTATGACGTTGCCCTTTCTCTTGGTGACGGTTTGCGTCCTGGATGTATTGCCGATGCCAACGATGCCGCACAGTTTGCCGAGCTCGACACTATGGGCGAACTCGTGACACGTGCTTGGGACAAGAATGTGCAGGCATTCATAGAGGGTCCTGGTCATGTGCCATTGCATAAGATCAAGGAGAACATGGAACGTCAGCTCGACCACTGCCATGAGGCTCCGTTCTATACGCTTGGTCCGCTCGTTACCGACATTGCTCCTGGCTACGACCATATCACCTCAGCCATCGGTGCTGCACAGATAGCATGGCTTGGCACAGCAATGCTCTGCTATGTCACTCCTAAGGAGCACCTCGCATTGCCCAACAAGGAGGATGTGCGCACAGGTGTTGTGACATACAAGATAGCTGCTCACGCTGCCGACATAGCCAAGGGTCATCCGGGTGCCACCATTCGTGACAATGCCTTGTCGAAGGCTCGTTTCGAGTTCCGCTGGCGCGACCAGTTCCATCTCTCGCTTGACCCGGACTTGGCTCTCAAGTATTTCGAGGAAGCAGGCCATACAGATGGCGAGTACTGCACAATGTGCGGTCCTAACTTCTGTGCTGCCAAGCTGACTCACGACTTGCGTAAACTGAAATAAATGGAACAAACAAACCGTTACAACCGACAGATGATGCTCCCCGAAATAAGCGAGGAGGGTCAGAAGAAGATACGTGCAGCCAAGGTGCTGCTTGTGGGGGTCGGAGGACTTGGTTCTCCGATAGCCACCTATCTTGTTGGTGCAGGCATCGGACGAATTGGTATCATCGATGATGATGTTGTCGATGTTACCAATCTCCATCGCCAGGTACTCTACACCGAGAAAGAGGCTGGACTGCCTAAAGTGGAATGCGCCAAGCGCAGACTGCAGGCTCTCAACAGCGAGGTGGAGATAGATGCCTATCCTTATCGTCTAACCAAGGAGAACGCCCATGAACTTATAAGCCGCTACGACATAGTGGTGGACGGCATGGACAATTTCGCCACTCGCTACATTGTGAGTGATGAATGCCAGCTGCAAGGCAAGCCCTATGTCTATGGAGCCATACGTGGACTTGACGGACAAGTGGCTGTACTCTGCAAGGGACACACCACTTACCGCTCATTGCTACCCGACGAAGAGGCCACACTAAGTATGCCTCATCCCGGCAAGGCTGTGCTCGGCACAACACCTGCTGTACTAGGAAGTGTGGAGGCGTGTCAAGTGCTTATGCTTGCGGCTGAATTTGGCGAACCGCTCATCGACAAACTCTGGACTGTTGACTTGAGTACGATGATGAGTTATGTAATTGATATGTAAAACAAAAAAAACAATGTTTTCAGACGAATTAAAAAAGATTAGCTGGCAGGAGACCACGGAACGCATCGCGAGCATGACCGCCAATGATGTGCGCCGCGCTCTCAGCAAGAGCCATTGTGATATCAACGACTTCATGGCGTTGCTCTCGCCTGCAGCCGAACCTTATCTTGAGGAGATGGCCCGACTGTCACGCAAATATACCGAGGAACGCTTCGGCAAGACAATGTCGATGTTCATTCCTCTTTATATCACCAACTCTTGCTCCAACTCGTGTGTCTACTGTGGATTCCATGTGCAGAATCCTATGGCACGCACCATCCTCACCCCTGAGCAGATAGAGGACGAATACAAGGCTATCAAGCAACTCGCTCCTTTCGAGAACATCCTTCTTGTAACCGGCGAGAATCCCGCCAAGGCTGGTACTCCGTATCTTGCCAAGGCCATCGACATAGCCAAGAAATACTTCTCAAACATCAAGATTGAGGTGATGCCTCTCTCTACCGAGGACTACCGCACATTGGCACAGCATGGCATGAATGGTGTCATCTGTTTCCAGGAGACCTACAACCGCGAGCACTACAACATCTATCATCCGCGTGGCATGAAGAGTAAGTTTGAGTGGCGTTGCGATGGCTTCGACCGTATGGGTATGGCTGGAGTTCATTCCATCGGTATGGGTGTGCTTATAGGTCTTGAGAAGGAGTGGCGCACCGACGTCACAATGATGGCCTATCACCTGCGCTATCTGCAGAAGCATTACTGGCGCACCAAGTATAGCGTTAACTTCCCACGTATGCGTCCTGCACAGAACGAGGGTTTCCATCCCAACTGCTATATGAGCGACCGCGAGCTTGCACAGGCCACATTTGCCATGCGCATCTTCGACCATGATGTCGACATATCTTATTCTACACGCGAGCCTGCCTTTATACGCGACAACATGGCCACACTTGGTGTGACAACCATGTCGGCAGAGTCGAAGGTTAATCCTGGAGGCTATCACACCTATCCTCAGGCACTCGAACAGTTCAGCGTGAGCGATGAGCGCACAGCCAAGGAGATAGACCGCCGTCTGCGTGAGATAGGACGTGAGCCAGTGTGGAAAGACTGGGACGCTTCGTTCGACTTGTTCAATCCGTTGAAGAAGACTGTCTAATTGAAGAATGACGGAATTTTCATTAACTCAGAAGTCAAGGAGTTAAAGGAAATTCAGAAGTTAAGCCAAATGTTTTTGGGATTCTTAAACGAACCATAAAGCATTTGGCTTATACCTATTTTTAGGTAATTGCCTCAATCAAACTACAAAAACTCATGGCAAAGGCAAACGTGATTGAACTTTTATGGGTAACTTTGCATTATCAGATAAAAGTTCTCTTATACAAGAAACATTATTTATATAATATACGTTATGCTGAAATCAATAAAGAAGTTATTGTTCGTCTTCTATGCTCTCATAGTTGTTGTCATGGGAGCGGCTACTGTAGTCGAGAAGTACAATGGTACTGACTTCGTGGCAGCCAATATCTACGGCTCATGGTGGTTCTCACTTTTGTGGGCTGTGCTTGCGGCTTTGGCAACATTCTATTTCATCAAACACATCACTAAGTCGTGGACAGGCGTCGCCCTACATCTCTCGTTCATTGTGATTCTTGCCGGAGCGTTTGTCACTCATGTTGACAGTGAACAAGGCATGATACACATGCGCAAGGGAGTCTTCACAGAGCAGTATACGGTCTACGACCGCAACAAGAATCCTCGCAATGTCATGTTGCCATTCAAGATACGTCTTGACAGCTTTAGTGTGAAATATCATTCGGGCACCGATGCTGCGCAGGATTATGTGTCAATGTTTACCATCGACAAAGATGGCACACAAACCAAAGGTGAGGTGTCGATGAACAACATCTATAGTTTTGGAAATATGCGACTCTATCAGGCATCCTACGACAACGACATGTTTGGAGCCACTCTATCCACCAATTCCGACCCTATAGGCATTTCCATAACCTACTCTGGCTATGCGCTTCTCTTCCTTTCGCTTATAGGTATGCTCCTCGACCCGCGCGGAGCCTACAGACAACTGCTGCGCAGTCCGATGCTCAAGAAGGGGGCATTGCTCATAACCATGCTCTTCTCGCTATGTGGACTTGATGCCACGGGTGCCTATGCCGCCGATGACGCAGAGAGCGTGAAGGCGCATTATCTGCCCGAGGAGACGGCAGCCAAGTTTGGCGAACTCAACATTCTCTACAACAGTCGCATCTGTCCGATGCAGACCTTTGCCATCGACTTCACTAAGAAACTCTATGGCGAAAAGACATATAAAGGACTCACAGCCGAACAAGTGCTCACGGGTTGGATTTTCTGGGGAGAAGAATGGATGGACGAGCCGATGCTCAAGATGAAGAGTGGCGAGATGAAGGAGACGCTCATGCTATCCAACTATGTTTCTGCCAACTCCTTCTTCAACAACGATATGGGTGGCTACACCATTGGTCCGTATGTAAAGGAATACTACGAGGGTAATCACGACAAGTTCCATACCCAAGTGGTGTCGGTCGACGACAAGATACAACTGCTCATGGACCTGCGTCGTGGACTCCTTCTTAAGATATTCCCCTACACAATAAACGGAAATACTACTTGGCTTGCTCCTACCGAGGACATGCCTAAGACGATGGACTTCCAGCACCAACAGTTCATACAGACTGTCTTCACTCTGCTCTTTGATGATGCTGAGGCCAAGAACTACAAGCAGATGAACGAGATAGTGGACAAGATGCAGAAGTATCAGACAAAGAATGGTGGATCGTCGCTTCCCACACCTAAACAGGTTAAGGCGGAGCGCACATACAATAGTATTCCATTCGCTACAATCCTCTTCATCGTATGTCTCACTATGGGATTTGCTACCTTCCTCTACACCGTCACACGCTTATGCCGTGAGTGTCGCTTGGAGAATAATAATGATGTTAGGGCAGGCAAGAAATCACTTACAGATGCAGCCGTCACCTGGACGTCACGCTTTGTTATGCTGCTTGCTTTTGCTGCCCTAAGCTATTGCGAGTATCTCCGTTGGACCATAAGTGGTACTCTTCCTATGGCTAACGGTTATGAGACAATGCTCTTTGTGGCATGGGTGGTGTTGCTTGTGTCGTTCATGTTGAGTTTCAAGTTCCGCATACTCATTACATGTGGATTTCTTATGTCAGGATTCTTCCTTCTTGTAAGTCATATCGGACAGATGGACCCACAGATAAGTCATGTAATGCCTGTGCTCAACTCTCCATTGTTGAGTGTGCATGTGTCAATCATAATGATAGGTTTCGCTCTTCTGTCGCTCACCTTCATCAGCGGCATCACAGCCATCATTGTGCGTTGCGTCAACCGTAATGCTCATAACATTATGCTTGCCTTGCAGCAGCTGTCTCTCCTCTTCCTCTATCCCGCTATGGCCACACTTGGCATAGGCATCTTTGTGGGAGCTATATGGGCCAATGTGTCGTGGGGAGAATATTGGGGATGGGACCCCAAGGAAGTGTGGGCACTGATAACATTCATGGTGTATGCGGCTGCCTTGCATCCCAAGACACTTGCTGTGTTGCGTCGCCCCACAACCTATCATGTGTTCATGGTGCTTGCCTTCCTTACCATTATCATGACTTATTTCGGTGTCAACTATTTCCTTGGGGGAATGCATAGCTACGCTTAATGTAGCAAGTCGTTCTTGTACCAGTCGAAGAGAACCTCTTCCATGTTTATTCATAAGTAACAGTTCTGAATTATCTTTACATATAGTAGGAGGGTATGGCAGGGATGCCATACCCTCCTACAGATTGCCGTTCATATATAAAGATGATATAAATACTTACTTATAATTATCCTTTTACCTTGTTATGTAAATGCTATATGATAAAAAAACAACCGGAAACTACAGCATTTCTGTCGTAGCCTCCGGTTGTATTTAATTGCTTAATTATGTGTCTTTAGAATGTGAGCTTCACGCTCTGCTTGCCAACCTTCACAACATAAGAGCCGTGACCAGGAGCAGGAATGCTTACTGTAGAACCGCAGCTATTGTCGGATGCCACAACAGCACCGTCCATAGTGTAAACATATACAGGAGCATTCTTAGGATTGTTAACAACGATGTTGTTGCCCTCAAGACGTACAGTAGCACCAGAGAGGTTGACTGTAGCACCTGCAATGGCAGTAGAAACATCGGCAACGCCTACCTTCTGCAACGGTGAGAATGAGCTTTCTACGAATGAAGCACTTGAGAACTGGTCGCCAGCGCTACCCAAACGTACCGACTGTGCCTGATGGTAAACCTCAGCCTTGTCAGCCTTTGCAGGAACAGTAATGTCAAGACTTGTCGACTTAGCGTCTTCCTCTGGAGCTACCCACCAATCATAGTGGAACGGATCGTAAAGATACTCACCTGCCTTATAGTTCTGTGTAATCTTCACATTGGCGAGGTAAAGGTTGCCAGGGGCATATACACCATAGATACCTACGATAGAACGGTCGGTACCAGTAGAGAAATTGCATGAGTAGTCTTTCCATTCACCGTCAATCTTGTAGTCGCCAGCATAGATAAGCTCCGACTGTACATAGTCCTTAGCGTCTTCGTTGTAGTTGAACAGAGCAACACCACACTGAGGATAAGCCTCATAGTACTTCAGATACTCAGCACAAGCCTTCAAGTCGACCTTAAACTTACCATTGTCCTTAGAAAGGTCCATTTCAGGAGAGATAAGTCCGGCGTCGCTCTTAGCCTCTGTTGTCCAGAAAGCGTCGATTGTGAGAGCGTCCTTATAGATAGCATAGTGCTTAACCTGCCATCCTGCCTGTCCTGCCTCGTCTACAAGTACACCACGGTCGTAGGTGTGTGAGTCAGGATTGTCAACAGAGAACTCGATTTCGGTCTCCGGATTACGGTAAGGCAGACCCTGAAGGTTGAGGCTTGTCACAGTGAACTCACCGTCCTTGTCAGCCACGCGCTTGAACTTGCTGATATAGTTGTAACGCTCAGCACCGTTCACGTTGTTCCATTCAGCAGTATACTTGCCGTCCTTCATCTCATTTGAAACCTTAACGAAAGGAGCAGCTACATCCTTAATCTCGATAGCACTTGAAGGGATAGACACGTGTCCGTCCTTCATAGAGCTGACAGTATAGTAATAGATGTCGCCCGAAACGGCGTTGTCTACAGTAAAGGTAGTGTCGTTAACCTCCTTGTTCTGAACAGCATACTTTGTAGGCTCGCCGTTGTTGTCAAGCTCATATACGTTGAGCACATAGCCCTCGGCACCGTCTACCTTGTTCCATCTCAAGTTGAATGTGGCAGTGTTGTCATCAACGCCAACATAGTCGCTGTGCTTGTAAGTCACAGGAGTAGCGGCATACTGCTCAATCTGGAACACCTTAACATTATCGATGATGATAGGCAGGTCGACATTCACAATGTTGAACATTGTAGAAGGACCGCAGTTGTAGAACATATATGTAAGAGTCTGCCATTCAGGAGTGATAGCAGGGAGCACCACATTGCCAAGGAAGTCCCATGTTGGACCCATGTGTCTTGTTTCTGCAGCCTCAAGCAATACCATTTCAGCGTCATCCTCGAAGATAGACGGGCGGCGTACATCAAACTGTATGAAACCTATACCAGTATTCTTAGTAAGGTCGAGTAGAGGAGAGGTCAAGCGTCCGTTCTCATTCTTGCCGTCGGTGTCAAGATAAATGGCACCACCAGCAGGATAAGCATTTGTAGAGCCCCATCCCGGAGTCTGTGTAAAGTCGTCGTACATGTTGATCCATACGTTGTCCTCAGGCTCGAAGTTCATGTCTGTGTCGAAGTCAGGTTCTTCCTCAGAGCCAGTAGACATCTTCGAGAAGTCCTCCGATACAATCACCACTTCTTTTCCGTAGTCAGTAGGGTTGGCAACGCGCTTAAATCCGAAAGGAGTCTTTGCAGCTTTGCTTACTGGTTTCATGGAAGCCGTAACGGCAGCGTTAGATTTGGGTGCTTTTACAACACGACCACTAAGTTGGGCACTTGCAGGAGTGAGCATTACTACACACATACCAGCAAACGCAATACGTTTGGTAAAGTTTATCATACACGTATAGTTTTAAAAGGTTTAAATATGTCGCAAATTTACAAGTTATTTGTTAATCTAAGAAATTTTTTTCGTATTTTTTTTGACAAAAGGTTAAAAAAGCCGTTTTTTGTTGTCATTTGTGGATTGTGTGCGTTACCTATTCTAAATATTATGGACAAGCGTCTCGGTTTGATCAGCAAATACTCCAGCAAAGCAATGTGTTGTTCTTCGATAATTCTTCGTTCGGTCCCCTTTCGTATGATTTTATGAGATTATCATACAGAGCTTGAGTACGTTTTCCTCGAAGTGCTCCTTGTCTATGGCATTGTTCTTGAGTATGGAACGGTAGTTGTATACGGTTTGTGGCGAATAAGACAGAATGCCGGCTATCTTGGAACTTTCGGTGATGCCTAGTCTTAACAGGGCGCACACACGGAGGATAGGGGGCATTTCTCCGTTCTCTTTCAGCTGGATGTGTGCCGATTCGGTGAGTTGCTGGTTCAGTTCGCTTATAAAAGTTGGGTACAGAGACAGGAAAGCCTTGTCGAATTTCGTCAAAAACTCTTTGTTTTCTGTTTCTGTACTGGTTGAGGAAGAAAGGAGGCTCAGAAGTTCCTTGCTTTGGTTGGCTTTTATCTTTCTTACAGCCAAGGTGCGCAGTTTGGTGATTCTCTCTATATTCTTATAGCACAGGTCAATATACACCTTTACCAGTCTTTCGCGCTTCTGATTGGTATCCTTCAGTTCTTTGTTAATGAGATGCAACTGTCTATTGAGAATTTCCATTTTTGCGGATGTTGCTGTGATTTCATCTTTTTTTTGTTTCAGCAGCCTGTTCTTCTTGCGGATGAACATGCTGCTAACACCTACTCCAAGTAGGAGCAGAATAATGATCGATAGGGCGATGTTGAGCATGCTGTTGGTGGCTCTGATGTCATCTGTATAGGCTTTGGTAATCATCTGCAATTTGGATGAAATCTCAATGCGGCGCAACCGGCTTTTGTAGGCATAAGTATCTTCCAGGGATAGGTTGATGTATTCCTGGGCTTTGTTCAGACTTCTGGTCTTA